>Ga0102591_1000100_pt1 | contig 211974 bp, 200 predicted proteins | sample AraplaCol_mCL_r2_2_FD_76860 | JGI IMG/M metagenome (GOLD analysis project Ga0102591, IMG submission 76860) | Arabidopsis root microbial communities from North Carolina, USA - plate scrape MF_Col_mCL_r2 (SPADES assembly) (version 2) | ecosystem: Host-associated > Plants > Roots > Endosphere... | reverse complement strand
AAGGGGTAGTTCAACGTCGCCTTCGGCTTGAAGAAATAGCGCATCGACAGAAAGAACGCGCCGACGAATTCCTTCAGGAACAGCGAGCTGACGGCTTGCGAAAGACCGGCCATCATTTACCTCCAGAGTTGCCGGCCTGGGAGCGACCGGCGGTATGCTGCCAAACGTGAGCCATCGTCATGCGGCTCCCGTAAGCTTGAGAACGAACGCAGTGATCACGACCATTGCGAGAGAGATCGGCAGGAAGACCTTCCAGCCAAGGCGCATCAGCTGGTCGTAGCGGTAACGCGGCACGAAAGCCTTCACCATCGCGAACATGAAGAACACGAAGGATGCCTTCAGCACGAACCAGATGATGCCGGGTACCCAGTTGAGGAACCAGACGTCCACCGGAGGCAGCCAGCCACCGAGGAACAGGATCGTCGTCAGCGCGCACATCAGGCAGATGGCGGCATATTCGCCGAGCATGAACATCATGTAAGGCGTGGAGCCGTACTCGACCATGAAGCCGGCGACGAGTTCGGATTCCGCTTCGGGAAGGTCGAAAGGCGGGCGGTTCGTTTCGGCCAGCGCCGAAATGAAGAACACGATGAACATCGGGAACAGCGCCAGCCAATGCCAGTCGAGGAACGACGCCGGCAGGCCGAGGTTGGTGCCGATGCCGCTCGACTGCGCGTTGACGATGTCCGTCAGGTTCAGCGAGCCGACGCAGAGCAGGACGGTGACGATAACGAAGCCGATCGAGACTTCGTAGGAGACCATCTGTGCTGCGGAGCGAAGCGCGCCGAGGAAGGGATATTTGGAGTTCGACGCCCAGCCGCCCATGATGATGCCATAAACTTCAAGAGAAGATATGGCGAACACGAAGAGGATGCCGACGTTGATGTTCGCGATCACCCAGCCGGCGTTGAGCGGGATCACGGCCCAAGCGGCGAGCGCCAGCGTCACGGAGACGAGCGGGGCGAGCAGGAAGATCGCCTTGTTGGCGCCGGCCGGGATAACCGGCTCCTTGAAGACGAACTTCAAAAGGTCGGCGAAGGACTGGAAAAGTCCCCAGGGGCCCACCACATTCGGACCACGGCGGAGCTGAACTGCAGCCCAGATCTTACGGTCTGCAAGCAGGATGTAGGCGATGAAAAGCAGCAGCGCGACCAGGAGCAGCAGCGACTGGGCGACCATGATGATCGCGGGCCAGACATAGGTCGAAACGAAAGCGTCCATGATACTCTATTCCCTCGCGCTCATTCCGCCGCAGCTTTGAAATTGTTGCGTGCCAAAGCCGAGCATTCGGCCATGACGGCGGATGCGCGCGCTATCGGGTTCGTCAAATAGAAGTCTTTGACCGGAGACGCAAACACGGATTTGCCCATCTCACCGGCTTTTTGACCAAGTGCGGCAATTTCGTCGCCGTTGCCGCTCGCGATCGCATCGATATCGGCGAAATGCGGGTGGGCCGCATAGAGCTTCGAGCGCAATTCGCCAAGCGAATCAAAGGGCAGCTTCTTGCCGAGCACGTCGGAGAGCGCGCGGATGATCGCCCAGTCCTCGCGTGCGTCGCCCGGTGCGAAGCCGGCGCGGTTGCCGATCTGAACGCGGCCTTCGGTGTTGACCCAGGTGCCGGACTTTTCGGTGTAGGTCGCGCCCGGCAGGATGACGTCGGCGGCATGTGCGCCGTTGTCGCCGTGCGAGCCGATATAAACCGTGAAGCCGGACTTGCGTTCCGCAAGGTCGATCTCGTCAGCGCCGAGCAGGAAGAGAACGTCGGAGGCGGTGACCATCTCGGCCGCCGTCTTGCCGTTCGCGCCCGGAACGAAGCCGAGGTCGAGACCACCGACGCGGGAAGCGGCCGTGTGAAGAACGGCAAAACCGTTCCACTCGGCGGTAACCGCACCGACGGCGCCTGCGAGCTTGGCGGCGGCAGAAAGAACGGCAGCGCCGCCCGCCCCTGCAACAGCACCCTGGCCGATGAGGATCATCGGGCGCTGCGCCTTCTTCAAGGTCGCTGCAAACTTGCCCTTGCCCGAGACGAGCTCGGCGAGCGTTTCGGTGCCGGCGCCGAGATACTCGTATTCGTAACGCAGTTCGCCCGGCTCGCCGATCACGGCGATCGGGAAGTTGCCCATGCGGTAGCGCTTGCGGATGCGGGCATTGAGAACCGAAGCCTCAAAGCGCGGATTGGAGCCGATGATCAGCAGCGCGTCAGCGCTTTCGATGCCAGCGATCGTCGGGTTGAAGAGGTAGCTGGCGCGACCGAGCGACGGGTCGAGTGCGGCGCCATCCTGGCGGCAGTCGACACTCTCGGAGCCGAGCGCTGCGATCAGCTGCTTCAGCGCGTACATTTCTTCGACCGAAGCGAGGTCGCCGGCAATGGCGCCGATCTTGTCGCCGGAAGTCTGGGCGACGGCAGCCTTGACCGCCTGGAAGGCTTCGCCCCACGTTGCCGGCTGCAGACGGCCGTCCTTCTTGACGTATGGACGATCGAGGCGCTGCGTCTTCAGGCCATCCCAGATGAAGCGGCTCTTGTCGGAGATCCACTCTTCGTTGATGTCCTCGTTGACGCGCGGCATGATGCGCATGACTTCGCGGCCGCGGGTATCGACGCGGATCGCCGAACCGAGCGCGTCCATCACGTCGATGGATTCGGTCTTGTTCAGTTCCCACGGACGGGCGGTGAAAGCAAACGGCTTCGAGGTCAGCGCACCGACCGGGCAGAGGTCAACGACGTTGCCCTGCAGTTCGGACGTCATCGCCTGCTCGAGATAGGTGGTGATCTCGGCGTCTTCGCCGCGGCCGATCAGGCCAAGTTCGGCAATGCCGGCAACTTCGGTCGTGAAGCGAACGCAGCGCGTGCAGTGAATGCAGCGGTTCATCACGGTCTTGACGAGCGGGCCGATATACTTGTCTTCGACGGCGCGCTTGTTTTCCTGGTAGCGCGAGCTGTCGATACCGAAGGCCATGGCCTGGTCCTGCAGGTCGCATTCGCCGCCCTGGTCACAGATCGGGCAGTCGAGCGGATGGTTGATCAGCAGGAATTCCATCACGCCTTCGCGCGCTTTCTTGACCATCGGCGTGGTCGTGAAGACTTCCGGCGCTTCGCCGTTCGGGCCCGGACGGAGGTCGCGCACGCCCATGGCGCAGGAAGCGGCGGGCTTGGGCGGCCCTCCCTTCACCTCGATCAGACACATGCGGCAGTTGCCGGCGACCGAAAGCCGCTCGTGGAAACAGAAGCGCGGAACTTCAGCCCCGGCCTCTTCGCACGCCTGAAGCAGCGTGAAATGATCCGGTACCTCGATCTCTTTTCCGTCGACTTTCAGCTTTGCCATCTTCGTACTCAATCCTGTCTTCCGTCCGTCGGCCCATCGGCGACGCACAATTCCAACACAGCCTTGCTGCTTGCGGGCGATGGCCGTCCCCGGTCCCCGCCCTGTTGTCTCAAGCGCCTTTCAGCGCCTTGGCCTGTCCAACCCAATCGTCCCGCTTGATCCGCCCGCCGAAACCGAGTTCGTCGTCGAAGCGGGCGACATCCGCCTCGCTCCAACCGGCGATGTCGGCAAAGCCGCTGATGCCCTTCGCGTTCAGCACCTGCTCGAGCTTCGGGCCGATGCCGGAGATCCGCTTGAGGTCGTCGGTGGCTTTCGCCTTGGCGCGCGTCGCGCGAACCTTGACCACCTTTTGAGCGGCAACCTTCTCGACCACCGGCTTTGCGGCTGCGCGCTTGGCAGGCGCGGACGGCTTGGCGACCGGTTCCGGCTTTGCGTCGGCCTGCACCGTCTTTGCGACAACGGCAGTCGTCGTGTCAGACGCTGCGGGCTCTGCCCGCTTCTGCGCCGCCTCGACGGCCCCTTGCATCGCGCCGATCATAGCGCCTGCAATCTGGGTCGTGAGACCGAAGCCGATCGCGGTCGCTGCCGCAACTGCGGCTGCCGGGTGAACCATCAGCGGATGCAGCGGCACCTGTGAAAGGCCCTTCATCCATTCGCCCATGCCGAACGGGTCGGCCGGATCGCCGCCAAGCGGACGTGCGAACGGAATGCCTGCTTCGGCGTGTCCCTTCATCTGTCCCTCTTCGCGTGCGCCGGCCATCGTCGGGTTACTCCGCCGCTTCCAGAACCGCGCCATGCGACGACGCGTTGCGCGTATATTCGTCGATGCGCTTTTCCATTTCCGGACGGAAATGCTTGATCAGACCCTGGATCGGCCAGGCAGCTGCGTCGCCGAGCGCGCAGATCGTGTGGCCTTCCACCTGCTTGGTGACGTCGAACAGCATGTCGATTTCGCGCTTCTGGGCGCGGCCCTGAACCATGCGTTCCATGACGCGCATCATCCAGCCGGTGCCTTCGCGGCACGGCGTGCACTGACCGCAGCTCTCGTGCTTGTAGAAGGCCGAGAGACGCCAGATCGCCTTGATGATGTCGGTCGACCTGTCCATCACGATGACGGCGGCGGTTCCAAGACTGGAACCGACCTCGCGCAGACCGTCGAAATCCATGATCGCGTCCTTCATCTGCGCGCCGGGCACGCAAGGAACGGACGAACCGCCGGGAATGACGGCGAGCAGGTTGTCCCAGCCGCCGCGAATGCCGCCACAGTGCTTTTCGATCAGTTCATGGAACGGGATCGACATAGCGTCTTCGACCGTGCACGGGCGGTTGACGTGACCGGATACCGAATAGAGCTTGGTGCCGTGGTTGTTCGGGCGACCGAAACTCGTGTACCAGCCGGCGCCGCGGCGCAAGATCGTCGGGGTTACCGCGATCGACTCGACGTTGTTGACGGTCGTCGGGCAGCCGTAGAGGCCCATGTTGGCCGGGAACGGCGGCTTCAGGCGCGGCTGGCCCTTCTTGCCTTCAAGGCTTTCGAGCAGAGCCGTCTCTTCGCCACAGATGTAGGCGCCGGCACCATGGTGCACGTAGATGTCGATGTCGTAGCCGAGTTTGTTGTTCTTGCCGAGCAGGCCATAGGCGTAGCACTCGTCGATCGCCGCCTGCAGCGCCTCGCGCTCGCGGACGAATTCGCCGCGGACGTAGATGTAGGCGACATGGGCACCCATGGCGAAGCTGGCGATGACGCAGCCTTCGATCAGCGTATGCGGATCGTGACGCATGATGTCACGGTCCTTGCAGGTGCCGGGCTCGGACTCGTCGGCATTGACGACGAGGTAATGCGGACGGCCGTCGCTTTCCTTCGGCATGAAGGACCACTTGAGGCCCGTCGGGAAGCCGGCGCCGCCACGACCGCGAAGGCCGGAAGCCTTCACTTCGTTGACGATCCAGTCACGGCCCTTTTCGAGCAGCTGCTTGGTGCCGTCCCAGTGGCCGCGCGCCATGGCGCCCTTCAGGGACTTGTCCTTGAGGCCGTAGATATTGGTAAAGATGCGGTCTTCATCTCTGAGCATAATTCACCTCTTTACCGCGGCTTCTTGCCGAAGACCTTGATGTATTCGGCTTCGCCGCCCTTGGCGAGCGCCTTGGCCTGCTTGACCCAGTCGTCGCGTTCTATGCGGCCCTTGAAATTCAGGTATCCGTCGACCCACTCGCGCTCCGCCTTCTTCCACGAAGCAACTTGCGCGTAGGTGTAGATGCCCAGTTCGTTGAGCGTACCCTCGATCTTCGGACCGACGCCCGAGATCAGCTTGAGATCGTCAGTCGCTGCCGGCTTCTCGATGCCGGCCGGACGGTTCTTGTCCTCCAGCGACGGCTTGACGGAAACGGCAGCAGCCTTGGAGGGCTTCGACTTGTCGATAGTGTCGCCTTCCACCTTGGCGTTGGCAGCGGCTTCCGCCTTTGCCGTCGCCGGGGTCTTCAGCGATGCGTCGGTCACGGCCGACGCGGTCTTGGCGCGGCCGGCATTCGACGGCGGCACGGAGACGGCCGGAGCATCGCTCACCTTCTTGGCGGCGCTGGCCGCAGCCTTGGCCGGAGCAGCATCCCCAAGCATGAGGGTCGTCGGGCCGCCTTCCGGAGCCGAATAGATGCGATCGATCTGCGGACCGGGGGTGACTTCAGCACCCTTGCCTGCTTCGAAACGGTCGATGATCTGCTCGAGCTGCTCGGGCGTCAGGTCTTCGAAGGTGTCCTTGAAGATCATGACCATCGGCGCGTTGACGCAGGCGCCCTGACATTCGACTTCTTCCCAGGAAAGCGTGCCACTCTCGTTCAGGGTGAAGGGATCATGGGCAATCTTGCTCTTGCAGACCTTGATCAGGTCTTCGGCGCCACGCAGCATGCAGGGCGTCGTGCCGCAAACCTGAATGTGGGCGCGCGTGCCGACCGGCTTCAACTGGAACTGGGTGTAGAAGGTCGCAACTTCGAGCGCGCGGATGTACGGCATGCCGAGCATATCCGCGATGGACTCGATGGCGGCCTTCGTGACCCAACCGTCCTGGTCCTGAGCGCGCATCAACAACGGGATGACGGCAGACTGCTCACGACCCTTGGGGTACTTATTGATCGTTTCCTTCGCCCAGGCGGCGTTCTCCTTGCTGAAGGCAAAGCTCGCTGGCTGGACGGTGTCTTCGGCTAGTCGACGAACGGACATTCTAGTGGACACCTTATCAGTTAATCGAACCGCACCGCGATTTCGTCACCGAGACGAATTCGCAGGCATAGGCTGACTGGTCTTTCTGCAAAAATACGATGTAGCGCGTGCCATTGGCGACCGCGGCCTTGATCTCGTAGCCATTGGCAACGAGATCGGCCATCGAGCCCCCGCGCATGCCGCCCGACGTCGCGCCGCTTTCGACCTGCTCCTGTGCAGAAACGGTCGATGCAAGCGCGAGAAGAGCGAGCGTGGCCAGGGGCGCGAGACGCATCAGCGGTCCACCTCACCGAACACGATATCGAGGGAGCCCAGCACGGCCGAAACGTCGGCAAGCTGGTGTCCCCGACAGAGGAAATCCATCGCCTGCAGATGCGCATAACCTGGGGCACGGATCTTGCAGCGATAGGGCTTGTTGGTGCCGTCGGAGACGAGATAGACGCCGAATTCGCCCTTCGGCGCTTCGACGGCGGCGTAAACTTCGCCGGCCGGCACGTGGTAGCCTTCGGTATAGAGCTTGAAGTGGTGGATGAGCGCTTCCATCGAACGCTTCATCTCGCCGCGCTTCGGCGGAACGATCTTGCCGTCGAGCGACGAAACCGGACCGACCTTGGCATCGCCGAGCAGGCGATCGACGCACTGGCGCATGATGCGGGCCGACTGGCGCATTTCGATCATACGGATCAGATAACGGTCGAAGCAGTCGCCGTTCTTGCCGATCGGGATATCGAACTCGAGATCCGAATAGCACTCGTAGGGCTGCGAACGACGCAGGTCCCAGGCAGCGCCCGAGCCACGCACCATCACGCCCGAGAAGCCCCAGGCCCAGGCATCGTCGAGCTTGACGACGCCGATGTCGACGTTGCGCTGCTTGAAGATGCGGTTGCCGGTCAAGAGTTCGTCGATGTCGTCGACGGTCTTCAGGAACGGATCGATCCACTTGCCGATGTCTTCGACGAGTTCGTGCGGCAGGTCCTGGTGGACGCCGCCCGGACGGAAGTAGGCCGAGTGCATGCGCGCGCCGCAGGCACGCTCGTAGAACACCATCAGCTTTTCGCGCTCTTCAAAGCCCCAGAGCGGCGGCGTCAGCGCGCCGACGTCCATGGCCTGCGTCGTGACGTTCAGAAGATGCGAGAGAATGCGGCCGATTTCCGAATAGAGGACGCGGATGAGCTGGCCGCGGATCGGAACTTCGGTCGCCGTCAGCTTCTCGATCGCCAGCGCGTATGCATGCTCCTGGTTCATCGGCGCCACGTAGTCGAGGCGGTCGAAATAGGGCACGGCCTGCAGGTAGGTCTTGGTCTCGATCAGCTTTTCGGTGCCGCGATGCAGCAGGCCGATATGCGGATCGACGCGCTCGACGATTTCGCCATCAAGCTCGAGCACCAGACGAAGAACGCCGTGCGCCGCCGGATGCTGCGGACCAAAGTTGATGTTGAAGTTGCGGACGTTGTGTTCGGTCATACCGATTGCTCCAGGTCGGACGGCAGCCGTTCACCGGCTACCGCGGACCACTTAGTCTCACCGTGCTTTCGCCTTCTCGTCGCCGGGCAGCACGTAGTCCGTGCCTTCCCAGGGAGAGAGGAAGTCGAAGTTGCGGAATTCCTGCTTCAGTTCGACGGGTTCGTAGACGACGCGCTTTGCTTCGTCGTCGTAACGCACCTCGACAAAACCGGTGACCGGGAAGTCCTTGCGCAGCGGATGTCCTTCGAAACCGTAATCCGTCAGGATGCGACGCAGGTCAGGATGGCCGGTAAACAGGATGCCGTACATATCGTAGGCTTCGCGCTCGAACCAGTCGGCACCGGGATAGACCGGCGTTGCCGACGGAACCGGCTCGTTCTCGCCGGTTGCAACCTTGACGCGCACGCGCAGGTTCTGGCGCGGCGACAAGAGATGATAGACAACGTCGAAACGGTCCGGCCGCTGCGGCCAGTCGACGCCGCAGACATCGACGAAATTGACGAACGCGCACTGCACATCGTCACGAAGGAACGTAAGCAGCGCGATCAGGTTCGCCGACGTCGTCGTCAGCGTCAGCTCGCCATAGGCCAGCGATGCGTCGGAGATCAGCGCACCGCGCGTTTCGCGCAGGTAGGACGCAAGCTCATTCAGGGCTTCACTCATATCAAAGACCCCCTGCCCTTAGCGCTCGATCGTGCCGGTCCGGCGGATCTTCTTCTGCAGCAGGAGCACGCCGTAAAGCAGCGCTTCTGCCGTGGGAGGACAGCCTGGCACGTAGATGTCGACGGGAACGACGCGGTCGCAACCGCGAACAACCGAATAGGAATAGTGGTAGTAGCCGCCGCCATTGGCGCACGACCCCATCGAGATGACGTAACGCGGCTCCGGCATCTGGTCATAGACCTTGCGGAGCGCAGGCGCCATCTTGTTGGTCAGCGTGCCGGCGACGATCATGACGTCGGACTGGCGAGGCGAGGCGCGCGGCGCAAAACCGAAGCGTTCGGCGTCGTAGCGCGGCATCGACATCTGCATCATTTCGACCGCGCAGCAGGCGAGACCGAAGGTCATCCACATCAGCGAACCGGTACGGGCCCAATTGATGAGCTCGTCGGTCGAGGTGACCAGAAAACCCTTGTCGGCGAGCTCATTGTTGATCTCGCCGAAGAATGCATCATTGCTGCCAATCGGCTTGCCGGTGGAGGGATCGATGATCCCTTTCGGCTTGGGCGCGACGAGCGTGGTGCCGGAGGTCAGTTCCATTCCAGCGCTCCCTTCTTCCATTCATAGATAAAGCCGATCGTCAGCACTCCGAGGAAGACCATCATTGACCAGAAGCCGAACCAGCCCAGTTCATGGAACGAAACCGCCCAAGGAAAGAGGAAGGCAACTTCGAGGTCGAAGATGATGAAGAGGATCGACACGAGATAGAAGCGGATGTCGAACTTCATGCGGGCGTCGTCGAACGCATTGAAGCCGCACTCGTATGCCGACAGCTTTTCCGAATCAGGAGCCTTGAAGGCGACGGCGAAGGGAGCAATCAGAAGCGCCACACCGATCACCAATGCGATTCCAATGAAAATCGCGATCGGAACGTAGGAACCGAGAAGTTCAGTCATTGTTATCCGTCCCTGCCTGCGGGAGGGCGCATGGGAGAGCGCCAGAACAACAAATCTCGCAGGCCGAAAAATATGTTGCAACGCCGGAGTGGTTAGCGCAGCCCGCGCCGTCGCGCAAGCCTTGAGGGGCCATTTAAACCGCTTCGCAACACAGGATCGGACGGGTGATACCGACAAAGCGCGGATTCGCAGGCCGACGCGAACTTTACGGTAAAACAAAGCGAGACGAGACAGATTGCCGCAGCGCACAATCCGGCCCTAGGGCCGGCGCAATTCACAGGAAGGACGGAGAGAAGAAATGGCGCGAGTGACGGGGCTCGAACCCGCGACCTCCGGCGTGACAGGCCGGCACTCTAACCGACTGAGCTACACCCGCGCATGATGACCGCGAACGATCATTAGTATCACCATCGGCCCTCGTTGAGAACGCCTAGGCAAATCCAGATCAAGAGTGGCGCGAGTGACGGGGCTCGAACCCGCGACCTCCGGCGTGACAGGCCGGCACTCTAACCGACTGAGCTACACCCGCATCATCTTGACTTGGTTGAGGCGTTTCCGCCCCGCATCGAGCAGCAGCGCCGTTCGATGAGCGGCTAACTAAGCGGTTCGGATTGGGGTGTCAAGCGTGTTTGAAGACAAATCCGTGACGGAGTGAAAATTGATCCACAGGGCGATAAAAGGATCGAAATCGGAATGGACCAATGGCGCCTGCCGCCACCGGCCCGTCGTCACCTATCCCAACACGCACTCGTCGATGCGCGTACACGGAGGCTGATTCCGGATTGCCTCCCCTCCCTCCCCCGTTCGCCGTTACCGAGGCACCGTCCGCGCATTTTGTCCACAAGCACGAAGCCCGCAGTTTCAGGGTGTCGCGCAACCGCCAACAAAAAAAATCATAAAAACGATACAAATGCTCTTGCGGTTTTTTTCGGTTACGCCTAGATCACGGCCACCGACGCGGCGGACTGATCCGGTCCAAACGCGGAAGGGCGATTAGCTCAGTTGGTAGAGCGCCTCGTTTACACCGAGGATGTCGGGAGTTCGAGTCTCTCATCGCCCACCATTTTCTCCCACAGAAAATCATCACTAAATCTGCTCAAATTGCTGTTCGCGTTATCGCGTGCCGTTTGCGATAGGCCTGCCGCTTCGAATTGCTTTGGCTTTAGAGCTCAGCCGTCAACGGTCGGGAATCAGGGATTCGACGGCCTCGATCGCGATACCCGCCACCGTCAGCCTCGCCGGAGCAGCAAAACCGCCAAATCCCAACGTATCGATAGGCCCACCGGCGCTACCCGCCGCGATACTGCTCGTCGCTGACATGCTCCAGCCAATCCACAGCCTTGCCGTCGAGCGCTTCCTGAATCGCAAGATGCACCATGGCCGTATCGGGTGCTGCACCGTGCCAGTGCTTTTCGCCCGGCGGGAACCAGACGACATCGCCCATACGAATCTCTTGCACAGGGCCACCCCAGCTTTGCACGAGACCACGGCCGGCGGTGACAACCAGGGTCTGGCCGAGCGGGTGCGTATGCCAGGCCGTCCGAGCGCCGGGCTCGAAGGTGACGCTGACAGCGCGGACGCGCGCCGGGTCTGCGGCCTCGATCACCGGGTCCTGGCGTACCGTGCCGGTGAAGTATTCCGCCGGGGCGCGCATCGAAGGTCTCGATCCACCGGGTATGATGTCCATATCTCGTTCCTCCGATTTTCGTGTGTGGCGCTCGTCGTCAGCGAAAGTGCGCTACGGCCAACAGGCCCGACCTCGCCCGCGAGCCTATCATAACCTGTGGATTGTCACAGTCGGACAGGCCTCACGGGCGATCTCGCAAAGATGCTCGTGGTGCGTCAGATAGATCACCTGGCCGACGCGGGCCATTTCGGCCATCTGCTCGAAGGCGCGGCCAGCGCGTCCGTCGTCGAAGGTCTCCATGATGTCGTCGGCGATGAAGGGCAGCGATTCGCGCGCGGCTGCGATTTCGTGATAGCCGGCGATTCTGAGCGCCAGATAGAGCTGAAAGCGCGTGCCCTTGGAGAGATCCTTGGCAAGCTTCGACCCACCGGCCGCCGCATTGGCGATCAGGAACTCCTGTCCCCGGTCGGACTGCGCCGACAGGCCGGAATATTCTCCGCCGCTGATCCGGCTGAAGGTCTCCGACGCGCGCCGCATCATTGCGCTGCGATGCCGCTCGCGGAAAAGCCGGAGCGCGGTCTCGGCGGCGATTACGCCGGCGCGAAGCCGCAGATAGGCAAGCGCCTTGTTTTCGATGTCGAGCAGCAACGTCCGCCGCTTCTGTTCGAGTTCTGCGACCGTGTCGCCGCCTTCGACAGCCGCGAGCGCCTTTTCTCTTTCCCGCATCTCCGTATGCAGTTCACTGACGTCGCGGTCGCTTTGTTCGAGTGCGGCATCCAGCCGTGCCAGCTCCAGCCGCACCGCCGTGTCATCGAGTTCCGCGAGCAAAGCCTCCGCCTGCGTGCTCTCGGCGACATCAAGGCGGGAGGCAAGATCCGCCTCCGATTCGGCGATGCGTTCACGCAGGCGCTGCTGTTCCCGACCGGCCTCGAATAGCTGCGCGGCCTCATCGAGCGTTTCGCAGTCGAAGAATTCAAGCACCTGCCGCCTGCGCGCCACATGGAGTTCCCGCTCCGCACAGGCGACACGCCGCTCTTCCTCCAGGCGGGCGATTTCGGCGAGGAAGGTTGCGCGGCGATCCGAAAGCCGCTGCGCCTCGGCGGCGCGCGTCTTCAACGTCATGTAGGTCGTCAGTGTGTCATCAGCGGCCGTCCCGCAGGCAAGCTCGGCAATGGCACGGTCGAATTCAACCTGGTCCTTGCGCATGCCGGCGATGCGATATTCGAGGTCGGCCTTGCGCTGCGTCAGCTTATCGAGCTCCTGCAGGATCGTCAGCATCGGACCGGTCTGCTCTGGCGTCAGCGGTTCGCTCCGCGCGACCAGCCAGCTTTTGGCAAGAAGCTCCCGCCAATGTTCTTGCCACGCGTCCATCGCGTCTTCAGCCAGATCGAGCGCCGACTGCCGGCTTTCCAGAAGCGTTCGCGCCCGCTTTGCCGCCTCACGGGCTGCGTTGCGGGCGCCGTCCAGCGCACGCGCCTGCGACACCGCCTGCTCGGCGGCAAGGAGAAGGTTGTCGAGCCGCTCCGGCAGGCGTCCGTCGATATCTATGGCCGCAAGCTCCTCGCGCAAGCCGGCAATCGCTTCGGCCTCCTCGGAATGGGCGCGATCGAAATCCTGGCGCGCCGCGCGCAAATGCGCGCGCAGGTCCAGCGCCGCAAGCCGTTTGGTCAGCCAAGCCTCCAGCTGCGTCAGACGCATCACGCTAGGTAAGCCGCAGGCCAAGACGGCTGTTGCCAACACCTGCGCTTGCGTTGTCGCGTCGGCCAGAAATTGCTCCTCCTGCCGACGCAGCGTCGCGATGCGGGCACGCCGCTCGGCGATCGACAGCGACAAGCCGCGCATGTCGGCAAGCTGCGCCGTGTCCGCAAGGCGTCGCGCGGAAACCTCATCGTCTTCGCTCATCGCCTGCTCGAAGGCAGTGGCCGTTTCCAGAGCAAGCTCCGCCTTGTGCTGGCGCCACGCTTCATTGCGGCGCTGACGCAGTGCTGAGGCCGAGAAATCGTCCATCGTGCCTCCAACGGCGGACAGCCCGGCCAGCCGCGCCTCGTCCCCCGCCAGCAACTCCTGCTCGGCGGCGATGCGGTCGACGACTCGCAAATGCCGCTCCTCCTGGCTGGCAGCCGCCCTGCGCCAGGTCTCCAGCGTTGCCGGCGACGGGACGTCGAGCGCGAGCAGGTCATCGGCCGTTCCGGCAAAGGGCCTCAGCAGCACGAGCTTGTCGGCGAGTTCCGCATCCAACCGGTCGATGGCCTGTTGCGCCGCCTGCTTGCGCAGGACGCAGTCACTGCGCCGCAGCAGCGACAGCTTTTCGGCAAGCCCGGAGACGTCCGCTGCCCCCTGCTCTTCGAGCCGTAGCATATCGCCTTCAGCGTCCCGATCCGATTCGACGGCGCTCTGCAGCTCCAGGCGAGCCGAAGCGACACGCTCGACGAGGGCCGAGTGCCGGCGCGCCAAATCCTGAAGCTGCGCGCCGGTCCCGGCCGCAAGTAAAAGCGACGCGGGATCGCGGTCGGCCGGTTCGCCGAGCCGCAACAGGCAGCCAAGAATTTCTGCCCCGGTCCGCGCCAGATCCTCCAATCGAGACGGCATGTCGCGCGCCGCGGTGACATAACGCGCATCAAGCGCGGTTTCCTGAAGCGCGGTCAGGCGCTCGATCAGGCAGAGGCCTTCCTTGTCGAGCGGCATTTCCTCGAGCGCATCGCGGCGATGCTGCATCTCGCTGTCGATCTGTCGTAGCCTGATCTCCGTCTCCGCCTCCTGGCGCCGAAGCGCCGGCAGTTCACTCGCCCACTCCGCTGGCGGGACCGGCAGCGGCGGAGCGCCCGCCAGTTCCGCACGGAGGGCGCGCAGCCTGCCGAAATGGGGCAACGCTTCGACCTCGGCTTTCAGGCGGGCCCGCGCCAGCCGCAACTCGGCTCGACGCGTGATCGCTTCGTCGTGGCGTTCACGCGCCTGCGTCAGCGTCTTGCGCAGCGCCGCATATTCGCGTGCATTGATATCGAGCGCATTGCGTTCGACCCTCAGGGCCTCAAGCTCGCCTTTCAGTTCCGCAAGCTGATGCTTGCGCGCCTGTGGCCGGTAGAAGCCGTCGGCCTGCCCGCGCAGGGCCGCAAGGATCGCCGTGCTGTCCGGCAGGCCCGAGCTCGCCGAAAACAGCAGTGACCCGAGTTCGCCCTCGCTTTTCAGGATCGCCTCGCCGCCCTTCTCGATGCTCTCGTCGTCCAGCGAGAACATCATCTGGTAGGTGTCGCGATCGATCGCGCCGAGCGCTCCGGAAAACGTGTTGTCGGGCAAGGGCTGGTCGTCGAGGCCGACCAGTGAATTCGTCTTTCTCTTGATGCGGAAGACCCGATCGCTGCGGCCGGCCGCTTCGATCGTGCCGCCCACGCGCATCGTCTGGTAAGGGTGCAGGAAGCCGTAGGGGCTCGAATGCTCGATGCCGAAGAGTAGGTCGAGAAAACCGGAAAACAGAGTCGATTTTCCAGCCTCGTTCGGGCCGTAGACGATGTGGAGGTCGGGAGTGCCGGGCACGCCATCGCCGAAGTCAAGGCGACGATCGGTAAACTTGCCGTAGCGGACGAGATCGAGCGCGCTGATCCGCATCAGTGGCCACCCTCGCCGGCGCCACCGCCATGAAGATGGGCGAGCACCTCGGCGGTTCCCGACACACCGGCTTCAAACGCCAGCCGCGCGACCGCCTCTTCGTCCGGTGCCAGCGATTGGCGAAGCTCGGGCGGAAGCTGTTGCAGGACGTCTTCCACGGCCGCCAGCACGTCCTGGCGAAACCCGTGCGCCGGCAAGACGTCCGCTTCGACGAGCGCCGCCAGCTCTTCGACGGGATCGAGCATGGCGCCCGGTTTTTCGGTCCGGGCGTTGCCGCAGGTGAGTTCGACCTTCTCGATCCAGCAGCCGGCGATGCCGGCGGCGATGTTGTCGATCTCCGCCCGCAACAGGTCCGCGTCACGGCGAAGGCGCCAGGCCAAGGGCGTCGCGCCGGCGAGCGTCAGACGCAGGATGACGTTCTCTGCCGCTGCTTCACCACAGGTGTGCGAAAGCGCCTGCCTGACGGCATCGAGCATGTCGCGCCATTCCGAGATGCCCGTCAGATCGACACGAAGGCGTTCGAAGCTGGCGATGCCGATCGCCCGCTCGGCAAGACTGACATGGCCGTCGTCGTCGACCGTGACGAACGACACGCTCTTCACGCCGACTTCGTTGATGTCGCGACCCTGCGGCATACCCGGCATGACGATGAAGGGCTCCGCCGCATGGACCTGCCGCTGGTGGATGTGGCCAAGTGCCCAGTAATCGAAGCCATGGGCAACGAGATCGGCGACGCTGCAGGGGGCATAGAGATCGTGACCCGCGGCACCTGCGAGGCTCGTGTGCAGCATGCCGATGTTCACCGCGCCGGGCACCGGCGGCTGGAAGGCCGGAAGCAGGCTTTCGGGCGCATGCGGGCTGGCGAAGCTTACGCCGTGCACATAGACGTCGCGACCGCTTGCCAGCGTCTTGGCGACCACCGCCTTTGCCCTGCCCTTGAAGACGTGGGCGGACGGCGGCAGGGTCAGTTCATTGGTGACCTGCGACTGGGCGTCGTGGTTGCCGCGGATGATGAAGACGCGGATGCCGTGTTCATCCAGCCGGCGCAGTTCCCGTCCGAGAAACAGGGCCGTGTTCATCGACGTCTGGCTGCCGTCATAGAGATCGCCGGCAATCAGCAAGGCATCGGCCTCTTCGGCGATGCAGAGATCGACGATCTTGACCAGAGCCTGCCGCGACGCCCCGCGCACGATCTCTGCGAGGTCGGCATTTCTAAGGGCGAGGCTGCGGAGAGGCGAATCGAGATGCAGGTCTGCGGTATGGACGAAACGGAAGGGCATGGCCGACCATGGCCGTCCCGCCACCGCCCGTCAATCAGCCGTCACACGTCATCCACTTGCGAGATGCGCAGGCTACCGGCAAGCATATTTCAGCCTGCTGAAGTAAAGGCGGCGCTAATACAAATGCGGTTGGCGGCGATTGTTAACATCGTCTGTTCAAGACATCGCGGCGCTGCCTGCAAATATGAGATTATACTCACTTTAATCGATTAGGGCTTTTGTAACATCTTGTTCGATAGGTTTGCCCCGGCTGCGTTTCAAGCGCGTCCAGGCACCGGAATGATTCCTGCTTCGGCTATCCGCTCCGTCATGACGATCAAGAGCCGGAATGACTTAATTCAAGTACAGTTTTACGGACGGCCGTCCTTCCGGGGGTACCATGTCACGGCTCAAGATTTCCCACACGCTTATTGCCCTTTTCCTCGTGGTCGCCGTTATCGTTTCGGCGCTTGCCGTTTCATCTCTCGGCGGCATCAAGATGATGAACGAGCGCAACAACGAGATCGCCACCACCTGGCTACCGCGCGTCTCGCTTTCCCGCGCGCTCGAAACGCAGCTTTCCGATACCCGCATGGCGTTTGCCCGCCATCTGATTTCCCTGACGCCGTTTGAAAAGAAGGCAGCGGAAAAGGTCATCGGTGAGACCGTCGGAGGCTTCAACAAGCTCGCCGACGAATATTCGAGCCTGATGGTCACCGATGCCGACAAGGCGGCGCTCGACAATGTCCGGACTGCCTATCAGGCCTATCTCTCCGTCGCCGAAGGCATGGTCAAGCTCTCCAACAACCTCGAGAACATGAAGGCGCAGAGCGTCTTCAAGGTCGAGATGCGCGAAACCGAAGGCAAGGTCGACGAGGCAATCAAGGAAATGCGGGCGCTGAACCTCGCCGGCGCGGATGCCGCCGTTGCCGCAAGCTCGGCCACGCATGACCAGATCCGCATGATCGAGATCGGCGTCATCGGCCTTGCCGCCGTCATCGTGCTCGGCGCCATCCTCTATGCCGTGCGCGGCATCGCTCGCCCGATCCAGATCATCACCCGCTCGATGGCACGCCTTGCCGAAGGTGACACCGACAGCAGCATCCCCTATGGCGCCCGCAAGGACGAAATCGGCGAGATGGCCCGTGCAGTCGAGGTCTTCCGCCAGGCGGCGATCGCCAATCAGCATCTCGAAGCCGACGCCCAGACACAGCGCGCCAAGGCGGAAGCCGAGCGTCTGCGCGTGACGGAAGAAGCGGAAGCAGCAGCCCAACGTCGCCTTCAGGAAGCCACCGCCGGTCTTGCGAGCGGCCTGCGCCGCCTTGCTTCGGGCGATCTCGCCTTCCAGCTCAACGAACCCTTCTCGCCCGATTTCGAGCAGCTGCGTCACGACCTGAACCAGGCTGTCGCCCAGCTCGCCGACACGCTTGCCGCCGTCTCGTCAGCATCGGGCAGCATCGACAGCGGTGCCCGTGAAGTCAGCCAGAGCGCCGACGACCTGTCGCGCCGGACCGAGCAGCAGGCAGCGTCTCTGGAAGAAACGGCGGCAGCACTCGACCAGATCACGGTCAATGTCGGCAATTCGTCAAAGCGCACCCACGAGGCCCGCAGCGTTGCCGGCCAGGCCAACGAAAGCGCCCGCAAGTCCGGCGCGATCGTCTCGGGCGCGGTCGACGCCATGGGCCGCATCGAGCATTCGTCGAGCCAGATCTCCAACATCATCGGCGTCATCGACGAGATCGCTTTCCAGACCAACCTGCTGGCGCTCAACGCCGGCGTCGAAGCAGCACGTGCCGGTGATGCCGGCAAGGGTTTCGCCGTCGTCGCCCAGGAAGTGCGCGAGCTTGCCCAGCGCTCGGCCAACGCGGCCAAGGAGATCAAGGATCTGATCCGCAACTCCGCCGTCGAAGTCGAAAGCGGCGTCCGTCTCGTGCGCGAAACCGGCGAGGCTCTTCGCACGATCGAAGGCTTCATCGTCACGATCAACCAGCATATGGATGCGATCGCCGTCTCGGCACAGGAACAGTCCGCCGGGCTCTCCGAGGTCAATACGGCCGTCAACCAGATGGACCAGGTCACCCAGCAGAACGCGGCGATGGTCGAGGAAGCCAATGCGGCAAGCGCGACGCTTGCCCAGGAAGCCGGCCGTCTGCGCGAACTGATCGCGCGCTTCACGCTCGCCGAGGCTGGCGGTCACGGCTACGCCCAGTCGACCAACGGCGCGCGCTGGGCCGCCTGATCGCGATCGGAGGCGACGCGCAAGTCGTGTGACGCGCAAACGGTCGCCTGTCGCGAGAATTTCTTGCCACATCGAGTGAAACGGCCGCCAGAAATGGTGGCCGTTTCTTTGTCGGCGATGGAGTTACCGTGAAACGCCGGAGGTTTGTGTCGACAAATGCGGCAATTATAACTATCACTAATGTTACTGCCATTTCACATGGCACCTCATGAAATTCCAGCGACGATCATGAAGAAGACATTTGAAGTTTCCGATAGACTGTTCGAGCTTTACCACCGGGTTCACCGGCTGGTGAACGAATCGATGACCGAGGAAGGCGTGTCGCTGGCGCGCAGCAAGTTCCTCTTCTTCCTCAGCAAGCTCGGCCCCTGTCGTTCGACCGACATCGCCTGCGCGCTGAACTTCGCGCCGCGCACCGTCACCGAAGCGATCGACGGCCTGGAGCGTGACCGCCTGGTCATGCGCAAGCCCGATCCTGAAGACCGGCGCGCCAAGATCGTCTCGATCACCGAAACGGGCCGCGTCGTACTGGAAGCCGCAGAGCATCCGCGCAAGCAGCTGCTCGAGGAGATCTTCTCGGCCCTTGACGACGAAGAACTCGACGCGCTCTTTGATATCGTCGGCAAGCTGGTCGACCGGACGGACGAGATCCGCAAGCGCAAGGATGAGGCCGAAGAGGCAGCGCAGATCGCGATCGCCCGCTAGGAGCGTTCTCGCTCGTCGCAAATCACAAGTGCCGAAACAGAAAGAGGCCGGGACGTCATGTCCCGGCCTCTCCCGTTTTCTCCGGGCGGTAACGCTTACATCGCGTTGATGGCGCCAATGGAGAAGAACAGAGTTTCGCCAGAGGAGTCGTCGACGCCGTCATTGTCGGTGACGACATAGCCGTTGCCGGCGGCATCGACGGTGAAGCCTTCGACCTTGTCGACGACGTAGCCATTCAGCGCCTTCAGTTCCGGAATGAGGTCACGAACCTCTTCCTTCTTGACGACGGGCAGTTCACCGCCAAGGGCAGCTGGCTTCAGTTCCGAGAGCGCAACGCGATAGATCTTCTTCAGCTTGGCAGCCTGACCGATCAGGTTGTCGCGCTCGATGACATAGGCATAGTCGCCGTGGACGGAAATTTCCGACAGACCAACCCAGCCGTCACCGGCCTTTTCGAGCGGGTAGCGCACGGCGCCCCATTCTTCGCTCTTCAGGTTGTAGGAGACGAGCTTGACGAAGCCCTTCTCGTCATCCTTCCATTCGCGCTGAACCGCCATCCACAGCGTCTGCTCGTCGCCTTCGCCGACAACGGTGATGCCTTCGAAGCCAAAGCGGGTTTCGCCGGCACGCAGCGCTTCCGGCAGGGCGATTTCCTTCTTGATCTCGCCCTTCTTGTTCACGTGGAAGATCGCGTGGCTGTAGAGCTTGTCGGAGTTGCCTTCCGACGCGAGCCAGAAGCCCCCTTCCCCGTCATTGGCGATGCCTTCGATGTCGAGCTTCTGCGCCGGTGCGCCATCGCGGGTGATGGCGAGCGCTTCGGTGATCAGCGCCGGCTTCTGGGTGGCGTCGATGGTGAAGATCGTGGGCTGCGACGAGTAGACCGAATCGTTGACGGCGCGCAGGAAGCCCGGCTTGTCGGCGACGGCAGCGAGACCGGAGAGTGCGCCGAAGCCGATCGGCAGGCCATCCTTCTCGGCGGAGCGGATCTGCGGATAGACCGCTTCGCCCTCGGCACGCTCATAGATCATCACGTGCGAGCGCGCGCCGCCGTCCTCGACGAGATCGACTTCGTTTGCGGTCGCAAAGAGATTGCGCGCGGGGATCGCGACGGCGCCTTCCGGCGAGATGCCCGACGGCAGGAGCTGCAGCAGCTCAGGCTCGGCGCCCGTATCCTTGTAGACGCCGACGATCGAGGCACGCTCGGACAGAACGAAGAACAGGTTGTCGTCACCGAACTTCGCCGCTTCCAGGCCCTCGGGCTCAACGCCCTTGGCCGAAGAGCGCTTCTCCGGATAGTGGCCGATGGCGGCGATCGCGTGCTCGAAGCTCGCGCCCGATTCGAAGAGCACCTTGCCGGTGGTGTCGAAGATCGTGAAGCCGCGCGAACCGCCTTCATAGTCGCCTTCGTTGGCAACAACGATGCGGTTGTCGTCGAGCCACTTCACCGCGTCGGGCTCGCGCTTGCGGCCCGGCTGCTCGTCCTTGAAGGCAATCGCGCCGTTGCGCTTGGTGTCGATGTTCTTGAGGTCGACCGTGCCGGCAGAGAAATGCGTCTTCACCGTTCCCGTCTTGCCGTCGATGATGACGATGTGGTTGTTCTCCTGCAGCGTCAGCGCGATCTCGTCCTTGCCGTTGAAGGAAACGAATTCCGGCTCCGGGTCTTCACCGGCGATTTCGGCAAGACCGGTCAGCGTCACGCGCTTCAGCGAACCGCAATCGGCAACACCATCCTTCAAAGACAAGATGACGAGGTCGCCGGCCGGCATCTGCGGGATCTTGCCGTCGTTCAGCTCTTCATCGCGCTCGTTCTCGATGGCGATGGCCGCCAGCGTGCGGTCCTTGTTGACGGCGATCGAATCCGGCTGGCCGCCGAGATCGCAGGTGGCATCGACTTTCTTCGAGGCCAGATCGACGATCGCAAGAAGCCCCGAAGGCTTGACGAAGCTTTCGCGCGTGTTGACCGCGACGAGTGCCTTTGCACCGGCGATGGTGACCGAGGTCGGCTCGCCGTCAAAAGAGACCGTGCCGGCTGCCTTCGGCGCCTTGGCATCGGTGATGTCGATCAGGCCGACGCGCTTGCCGGGGCTGTCGGAATAGACAAGCGTGTTGCCGTCTTCGCTGGCCGTGATGATTTCGGCAGATGTCAGCGCCTTGCGCGCATCGCCTTCCGGCAGGTTATCGGCAACAGCAAAGGATGCAATGCGGTTGAAGACGGGCTCGGCCGCCGCAGGAAATGCTGCGGATGCAAGAAGAACGGCCGCAAGCGCGGTCACGCGCGAAGTGATGGTCATGAAATCCCCCATGTGCGAACACTGAAAACATGGGGGTTCTGCGCGATGCCGATGACAGCCGAATGACAACGCTTGGGTTTTACACCGTTCCGGTTGCAGGCGCGGCGCGCTCGCGCCGCATCTCGTTGCGCATGATGAACAGCGAGGCGCCAAGGATCAGCACTGCGCCGACCCAAAGATATCCTGTCGGCGCGTAACCGAAGACCAGCCAGCCCGCAAAGACGTTAAGCGGCAGCTTCAGATCGTCGAAGGGCTGCACGTAGGCAGCGTCGGCAACAGTATAGGCGAGCGTCAGCAGATATTGTGCGACTACGGTCAGTATCCCGGCGAGCAGCAGGAAGCCGAGTGCTGTCCCATCCGGCATGGTGAAGCCGGCCGAAAGCGCGATGGCGCCGTTGATCGGCGTCAGAAGCACAAGCAGCCATACGGTGATCGTTTCGGGGCGCTCGAGACTTGTGAGGCTCTTGGTGATGAGCGACGAAGCGCCCCACAACAGCGCCGACAGGATCGGCAAAAGGGCGGCCCAGCTGAAGCTGTCCGACCACGGTTCGAGAATAATCATCGCCCCGGCGAAACCGACCGCGGTTGCGGCCCAACGCGCCGCGCCGACGCGTTCGCCGAGAAACAGGCGGGCGCCGAGGATGATGAAGAACGGCGAGGTCATGACCAGCGCGATCGCCTGCCAGATCGGCACGTGCGCCAGACCGGAGACCCAGGCCCCCACACCGAAGGCGGCCAACACCACGCGCGCGACGTGACGCCAGGGATAGTCGGTGCGCATGGCCGACAGCCCGACGCGTCGCAGAAACGGCAGTGAGAAGAGGAAGGCGAAGGCATATTGCCAGAACGCCATGGCGGTGGCTGGAAAACCGAGCTTCATCGTCAGCCATTGGGTGACGACATTGAGGCCGGCGAAAGCGATCCCGGCCAACACCATGAAGCCGGCTCCGGCCATGGCGCGCGAGGAGGAAAAGCCGAGGGAAGTCTGATTCATGTCATGCACCCTGAAAGCGGACCAAACACAAATCAGGACGCATGAGCGCACGGCACGACGCCGGGCATCCCTGCCCTTCGTGTCAGCGACCATTCTCTTTCATCCGGACTATGACCGTCGGCTCCGGAGTTGCACCGGATCTGCTGACCCTCTCCCCAAAAATCGAGGAAAGGCGCTCGCGGGCTTGGGCCACCTTCGCGCGTCTCCAAGACGCCGCGCTGTCATGCCCTTACCGCCGGTGGGGACTTTCACCCCGCCCTGAGAATGGGCAAGCCCTAGAGCAAATGACGGACACCCGCAAGGGCTGCCCCCAAAATGCGAAAGGGTCCGGCTTGCGCCGAACCCTCGAATACCTGGACTGCCGGCCTCGTGTCCGGCCGCCAAGCAAATCTCATCAGCCGTTGACGGCATCCTTCAGGCCCTTGCCGGCCGTGAACTTCGGCACGTTGCGTGCCGGGATGTCAACTTCCGCACCCGTGGACGGGTTACGGCCCTTCGAGGCTTCGCGGCGCGAAACCGAGAAGTTGCCGAAGCCGACCAGGCGAATGTCGCCGCCGTTCTTCAGCTCAGCCTGGATGGTCTCGAAAACTGCATCAACTGCAGAAGATGCGTCGGTCTTGGAAAGTCCGGCCTTCTCAGCAACGGCAGACACGAGCTCATTTTTGTTCATGTTTCCACCCCTTTCAGATTGGTTCGAAACGACTGTGTTTTAAGGCGCGGCGGCTTGCGCTTCGCCCGCGTCTTGCCTTTCCCAATTGCGCCTAATCCCTTGGAATGCAAGGCTTGCAGGGCGCTTTTACAACAAAAAAGACCGGCCAATGGCCGGTCTTCCCAATTTTTCTGCAAAATGAGCGCCGCGCGAGCCGGCTGCACCCATTTTCAAGCCCCCGTCAGTGGGCGACGGAGGAGCCTGCTTCGTCCTGCGAATCAACCGGTGCTACGGTTGCCGGCTCGTTTGCCGGGTCCCAATCGATCGGTTCCGGCATGCGCACCAGAGCGTGTTCGAGCACTTCGCCCACCCGCGAAACCGGGATGATTTCGAGCGCGTTCTTCACGTTGTCCGGGATCTCGGCGAGATCCTTGGCGTTCTCTTCCGGGATCAGCACCTTCTTGATGCCGCCCCGCAGCGCTGCCAGGAGCTTCTCTTTCAGACCGCCGATCGGCAGCACGCGGCCGCGCAGCGTGATCTCGCCGGTCATTGCAACATCCTTGGAGATCGGGATGCCGGTCATGATCGACACGATCGTGGTTGCCATCGCGACGCCGGCCGACGGGCCATCCTTCGGCGTCGCACCTTCCGGTACGTGCACGTGGATGTCACGCTTGTCGAACAGCGGCGGTTCGATGCCGAAGTCGATTGCGCGCGAGCGGACATAAGAAGCCGCCGCGGAAATCGATTCCTTCATCACGTCGCGCAGGTTGCCGGTGACGGTCATGCGGCCCTTGCCGGGCATCATGACGCCTTCGATCGTCAGAAGCTCGCCGCCGACCTCAGTCCATGCGAGACCGGTGACAACACCGATCTGATCGTCACGTTCAGCTTCGCCGTGGCGGAAGCGCGGAACGCCTAGATAGTCGTTGATGTTGGCAGCGTTCACTTCGACCTTCTTGGCCTTGCCCTTGATGATCTCGGTCACGGCCTTGCGGGCGAGCTTCATCAGCTCGCGTTCGAAGTTACGCACACCGGCTTCGCGGGTGTAGGTCTGGATGACCGCCATCAGCGCGCCGTCTGTGACCGAGAATTCCTTCGGCTGCAGCGCGTGGTCGCGGATCGCCTTCGGCAGCAGATGCCGCTTGGCGATTTCCAGCTTTTCCTCTTCCGTGTAGCCGGCGATGCGGATCACTTCCATGCGGTCCATCAACGGCGCCGGGATATTCAGCGTGTTGGCGGTGGTGATGAACATCACGTTGGACAGGTCGTATTCGACCTCCAGGTAGTGGTCCATGAAGGTCGAGTTCTGTTCCGGATCCAGCACCTCGAGCAGCGCCGACGACGGATCGCCGCGGAAGTCCTGGCCCATCTTGTCGATTTCGTCGAGCAGGAACAGCGGATTGGACCGCTTCGCCTTCTTCATCGACTGAACGACCTTGCCCGGCATCGAGCCGATATAGGTGCGGCGGTGGCCACGGATCTCGGCTTCGTCACGAACGCCGCCCAGCGCCATGCGCACATATTCGCGGCCGGTCGCCTTGGCGATCGACTTGGCGAGCGAGGTCTTGCCGACGCCCGGAGGGCCGACGAGGCACAGGATGGGGCCCTTGATCTTGGTCGAACGCGCCTGCACGGCGAGATACTCGACGATGCGCTCCTTGACCTTGTCGAGGCCGAAATGATCGACGTTGAGCACTTCCTCGGCATGGTTCAGGTCGGTCTTGATCTTCGACTTCTTGCCCCAAGGCAGGCCGAGCAGCCAATCCAGGTAGTTGCGAACGACGGTGGCTTCCGCCGACATCGGGCTCATCTGGCGCAGCTTCTTCAGCTCTGCATCAGCCTTTTCGCGCGCTTCCTTGGAAAGCTTGGTCTTGGCGATACGCTCTTCGAGCTCGGCCATCTCGTCGCGGCCGTCTTCGCCGTCGCCGAGTTCCTTCTGGATCGCCTTCATCTGTTCGTTGAGGTAGTACTCGCGCTGGGTCTTCTCCATCTGGCGCTTGACGCGCGAGCGGATGCGCTTTTCCACCTGCAGGACGGAGATCTCGCCTTCCATGAAGCCGAGCGCCTTTTCCAGGCGCATCTTCACGCTGGTGGTCTCCAGCATTTCCTGCTTTTCGACGATCTTGATCGACAGGTGCGAAGCGACCGTGTCGGCCAGCTTCGAATAGTCCTCGATCTGGCTGGCAACGCCGACGACCTCGGGAGAGATCTTCTTGTTGAGCTTTACGTAGCTTTCGAATTCGGACACGACCGAGCGGCTGAGCGCCTCGATCTCGACCGGATCTTCCTCCGGCTCGCTCAGGCTATGCGCCGAAGCCTCATAGAATTCCTCGCGCGGCGTGTAGCCGTCGATTTTGGCGCGCGCGCGGCCCTCGACCAGTACCTTGACGGTGCCGTCGGGCAGCTTCAGCAGTTGCAGAACGTTGGCGATGGTGCCGACTTCGTAGATCGCGGACGGTTCCGGATCGTCGTCTGTGGCGTTGATCTGGGTGGCAAGCATGATCTGCTTGTCGGTGCCCATGACTTCCTCAAGCGCACGGATCGATTTTTCGCGGCCGACGAAAAGCGGCACGATCATATGCGGGAAGACTACGATGTCGCGGAGCGGCAGGACCGGGTAGGTCGCGCTTTCAGTCGCCGGTGACGTTTTGTTCGTCATGTCATTTCCTTTCCGTCCCGATTTCGGGCCCGTATCCGGGAGCCCTACAGGCACTCCCGGCTGTCATATTTTCCACATGAAAGTGGAGTGCGACCGCGTCCATTTCAAGGCTCGACGCAGACATCCACAAACAGTGGCCGGGTCCTTCTGACTACGCATCAATGCTGTTGCGGACCTTGCGACGGACTACAAGCTCATGGACCGCAACCATTAAGGTCCTTCATTGAATCGTCACATCATTGCGTTGTTTGCGGCACTTTAGCAACAATCGAATTGTGAAATCTGCGCCCCGGCGCAGGTGTCTCAACAGCTAAGTGTGAACACATGAAGCAGACATGAAAAAGCCCGCACGAGGCGGGCTTCTCAAAGGGTAATTCAGGACGCTCAGGCCGAAACGTTGGTCTTTTCGTCCGACCGTTCCGAGTAGATGTAGAGCGGCCGGGCAGCGCCCTTGACCACCTCGTCCGAGATGACCACTTCGCGCACGCCTTCGAGCGTCGGCAGCTCGAACATGGTGTCGAGCAGGATCTTCTCCATGATTGAGCGAAGGCCACGGGCACCGGTCTTGCGCACGATCGCCCGACGCGCGATCTCGCGAAGCGCGTCCTCGTGGAAGGTCAGTTCGACGTCTTCCATCTCGAACAGGCGCTGGTACTGCTTGATCAGAGCGTTCTTCGGCTCGGACAGGATCTGGATCAGCGCATCTTCATCGAGATCTTCCAGCGTCGCCAGAACCGGCAGACGACCGATGAATTCCGGGATCAGGCCGAACTTGACGAGATCTTCCGGCTCCAGTTCGCGCAGAACTTCGCCGACACGGCGATCTTCCGGCGAGCGGACCGTTGCGCCGAAACCGATCGAGGTCTTCTCGCCACGGGCGGAGATGATCTTGTCGAGGCCGGCAAAGGCACCGCCGCAGATGAACAGGATGTTGGTCGTATCCACCTGCAGGAATTCCTGCTGCGGATGCTTGCGGCCGCCCTGCGGCGGTACCGAGGCAACCGTGCCTTCCATGATCTTCAGAAGCGCCTGCTGCACGCCCTCGCCCGATACGTCGCGGGTTATCGACGGGTTGTCGGACTTGCGCGAAATCTTGTCGACTTCGTCGATGTAGACGATGCCGCGCTGGGCGCGCTCGACGTTGTAGTCGGCAGCCTGAAGCAGCTTCAGGATAATGTTCTCGACGTCTTCACCGACATAACCGGCTTCGGTCAGCGTCGTTGCGTCGGCCATGGTGAACGGCACGTCGATGATGCGGGCGAGCGTCTGGGCGAGATAGGTCTTGCCGCAGCCGGTCGGGCCGACCAGCATGATGTTCGACTTCGCAAGCTCGACGTCGCTGCCCTTGGCGGCGTGCGCCAGGCGCTTGTAATGGTTGTGAACGGCGACCGAAAGGATGCGCTTCGCCTGCTGCTGGCCGATGACGTATTCGTCCAGAACCTTGATGATTTCCTGAGGCGTCGGAACACCGTCGCGGGACTTGACCATCGAGGTCTTGTTCTCTTCGCGAATGATATCCATGCACAGTTCGACGCATTCATCGCAGATGAACACGGTCGGTCCGGCAATCAGTTTTCGGACTTCGTGCTGGCTCTTGCCGCAGAACGAACAATAAAGTGTATTCTTCGAGTCACCGCCGTTGCTTCCGCTGACCTTGCTCATTTCCACTTCCTTCCAGCACGCCGGACACTTTCAAGATAAGTATCGCGGACCACTCAATTTGCCCTGAGCCTCAACCTCAAACAGGGCTTCCGGGAGTACTCACCGCCCCAGGCGTAAACGCCCGACGCAGTCGCAACGACTCTCCCAACTCCGAACGAACACTACGCTGACAGATTCCAACATAGCATTAATGGTTCATATTACCGGCTTTACCCTGTCGATAAAGCCCTTGAGCCATTACAATTGTGTCACAATTACATCTATCCCGACACAAATGCGCGTTATCAGGCCTGCTCGCCGCCCTCGATCTCTTCGCGCGAGGTCAGAACCTTGTCGACAAGGCCCCAGCTCAGAGCTTCGTCCGCATTCATGAAATGATCGCGATCGAGCGTCTGCTCAACCTCTTCATAGGTCCGTCCGCAGTGCTTGACGTAGACCTCGTTGAGGCGGCGCTTCATCTTCAGGATGTCCTTGGCGTGACGCTCGATATCCGAGGCCTGGCCCTGGAAACCGCCCGAGGGCTGGTGAACCATGATGCGCGCGTTCGGCGTGGCGAAACGCATGTCCTTGTGGCCGGCGGCCAGGAGCAGCGAACCCATCGAGGCGGCCTGACCGACGCAGAGCGTCGAAACGGCCGGCTTGATGAACTGCATCGTGTCGTAGATCGCCATGCCCGACGTGACGACGCCGCCCGGCGAATTGATGTAGAGCGCGATTTCCTTCTTGGGGTTTTCCGCTTCAAGGAAAAGAAGCTGGGCGCAGACGAGCGTTGCCATCTGGTCTTCGACCGGGCCGGTCACGAAGATGATGCGCTCCTTCAGAAGGCGCGAAAAGATATCGTAGGAACGTTCACCGCGGTTGGTCTGTTCAACAACCATCGGCACCAGTGCCAGGGCGGTATCAACGGGATTTCTCATATCGAACCTTCATCAATCGGGTTCGCAAAACCTTTGCGAACCGGGAATCACGGGATTTACCTTCTGCTCCTACATAGAGTGTCAACACCCTTCACTTCAAGTCGCGAAGCTTCGATAAGCTTAATCGAAGGTCCGCTTTGCTTCGAAGTTCGGCCGTCCTCCACACATGGTTGGCGATAGAACATTTTTCCATCGATATCCTCGGTTGAGGCGATGGACGCAAACTCTGCACACAGGCTTCGGTGATATCGGTAAACGAAGGGGAAATCCGCGAACCTGGGCGCTGTTCACAGCTGCGACTCGATCGGCAGCACACGGATTACCCCGGCGATCATGCGCCTTGCCAGGCTCGCGTCCGGCTCGTGGCGCACCAGCCGCTCGGAGCCATTGGCGCGGTCACGCCAGACAAGACGCGATCCTTCGATGTCGACCCGGTAGCTGATCGACGGCGAAGTTTCCTCCTCGAACATGGAAGCCAGTTCGCCGGCGAGTGCCGCATCCTGAAAGACGACGCCCATTTCCGTGTTGAGTGAAGCGGAGCGCGGATCGAAGTTCATCGAGCCGACAAAACCGTTCAGGCCATCGACCACGAACGCCTTGCTGTGCAGGCTCGCGTTGCGGCGTCCGAACAATGTCATGCGGTGTCCCTCGGCGACATCGCCCTGCTCCTTCAACTCGAAGAGCGCGACGCCGGCCCGGATGAGCTTCCGGCGATATTTGACATAACCGCCGTGAACGGCGGCAACGTCGGTCGCTGCAAGCGAATTGGTCAGGACCGCCACGCGAGCGCCGCGCGAAACAATGGCGGCGAGCTCCCGCGTGCCGGCAACGCCGGGAATGAAATAGGGCGAGATTATCCGCAAGTCCCGCGTGGCTGCCTCGATCAGCGGAAAGAGTTCGCGCAACAGCCAGTTCTGGCGCCGCTGCATCAGCGCCTTTTCCGGCGGATCGGATGCCAGACGGATCTCGGAACTCCAGTGAAGCCGCCGTGTGCCTTGGTAGATCTCCGCCTCTTCAACCGCCTTGTCGACGCGCTCGAGATAGAACCGGCCTGCCGGCGTGCGCGCCAATCCTTCGACGGCATCGCGCAGTGCCGGCAGATACTGCTTGCGCGGCGTGCGCAGCGCCGCGATCGGGAGCACGGATGTGCTGTTCCAGTAGCGGTCGAACATGGCAGACGCCTGCTCCAGCACGGGTCCGACCATCCAGACATCGAGGTCACGGAAATTGGAGAGCTCGGCGGCATCGAAATAGGCGTCTCCGATGTTGCGGCCGCCGGCTATCGCAACGCGGCCGTCGGCTACCCAGAGCTTGTTGTGCATGCGGCGCGTGGCGCTGAAGGCGCGGATCGCCATTTCGAAGCCGCGGCGAAAGCGGTCGGTGCGCGCCCGGCTCGGATTGAAGAGCCGTACGTCGATATGGGGATGGGCGTCGAGTGCGATGCACATTCGGTCATGGATGCCCGCATTGATGTCGTCGAGCAGCAGCCGGACGCGCACGCCACGGTCCGCGGCGGCCAGGATCTCGCGGGCGAGAAGAAGACCGGTCAGGTCGCCCTTCCAGTAGTAGTACTGCAGGTCGAGGCTGCGTCCGGCGCGCCGTGCTGCGTGCGCTCGGACCACCAGGGCCTCGATATTGTCGGAAACAAGCGCCACCCCATTGGCACCCGCCTGCCCCGCAACGAGCGGCGCCACATATCGGTCGAGCTCCGTGCCGGCATCGGCCAGCGGGAGTGCGCTTGACGGCGGCCCGTGCGGGCGGCGGCCGAACCGGCCGTAGACATAGAGAACCGTCGCCACAACCAGTCCGAGGATGGCGGCAACGGTGAACAGGATAGAGGATCCCATCGAAAACTCGCCCGTGCCTTTAGGCCGCCCCCGTACGCCCGGCTTCGACCCGTCGGCCGTCTCTTTGTTCCGGCTGCGCCGCCTTCAGGTCGATCGAGGCCTTTACCGGCAGATGATCCGAGGCGATCCGCGCCAACGGCGAATCGTGCACGGCGACCGACGTCACCAGGCTATGCGGGTTTCCGAGCACACGGTCGAGCGGCAACAGGGGAAAGCGTGAGGGAAAACTGGCGACCGTCGCGTGGGACGGATCGAATACCGGGCTGAGGAAGGACAGCGATGAACGCCGCCCCATCCGCCATTCATTAAGGTCGCCGATGAGCAGCGTCGGCCGCCCGTTCGCGTCGGACGCTGCCTCGAGGATCGCCTCGGCCTGCTGGGCACGCGAATGCCGCAGAAGTCCGAGATGGGCGGCGATGATGCGCAGCGGCCCCACTTTCAGATCGAGATCGACGACCAGCGCGCCGCGCGGTTCCACGCCGGGCAGCTTGAGCTGCCGCACGTCGGAAACGGCGCCCTCACGCAGCAGCAGGACATTGCCGTGCCAGCCATGCCCCTTGGTCGAAAATCCGGAAATCGGCACCGAAACAAGGTGTGCCTCGCGGCGCAAATGCTCGAGATCGAGCAGACCGGCACGCTCACCGAACCGCTGGTCGGCCTCCTGAAGCGCGACGATATCTGCGCCCAACTCACCGATGACATTGGCGGTACGACCGGGGTCGAAGCGCCCGTCGGTGCCGACGCATTTGTGGATGTTGTAGGAGGCGATGACGATATCGCCACGGCTGACCGCGGCTTCGCGGTGAACGACGGTGGGGCGTCTCTTGCGGATCGCAGCGACGATCCCCGCCGATAGACTGGACTGGTTTTTTCCCATGCCGCTCCCTGCTTGCTGGCCGCATCATGCGCAAATAGGTCGCCTGGTGCCACAGAAAAAGGGAGGAAAGCGGAAGTTTGTTCCCCGCGGATAGCACGCCTGGAGATACGGACGCCGGCAGCAAACGCGCGCTACCGGCGCCCCTTCCCGCGCTTTCGTTCAATCGGCCGGCCCTGCAAACAGGATCAGATTTCCGTCGGGATCGAGCACGATAAACGTCCGTGCGCCCCAGGGTTCCGTGCGCAACGTTTGGTGAAAAAAGACCCCGGCCGACTGGTAGCTCAGGAACAATTGCTTGATGTCATTGGCGGTATCGAGGGCGATGGAGGCGGAAAGCAGGTGCTCGCGCTGCCGGATGTCGCCGACGAAGACGGGGTCGCAGACGAGACGCAGAGCGAGCCGAGCATTGTCCCGGATCACCTGCCCGTAGAAGGGCGGATCGCCGTAGACGAAATCGACCGCAAAGCCGAGCTTCTCTGTGAAGAAGTCGCACGCGGCGCTGATATCGGCAACGAACAACTGCGCGGCTGTCGATTGCAGCACCGGCTGCGGTGTGGCGGGTTTGGATTGCATGGTCATTGTCAGGGCTCCTGATTTGAGCGCCTGCCAACTGTCGAACCCCGATTGACGCGCGATCAGTTCCTGCGCGTCGGCGAGCTTGAACTCCGACTTGAGAATGGTCTCGTCGTCAAGATCGCGGAAGCGCGGCAAGGCAGCCCTGATCTCGGCTGCGACCGGATAGTATTGGTCGCGATGCCATCTGAGGTATTGCTTCGCCTGCTTCTTCAGGTTTTCAAGGTTTGGCATGGGCGCAACTACGGTCTGTGTTCCGTAGGCGGGCGTTGCCCTTTCAGCCCTCTGCCGATGCGCCCTACGCAGCCAGCAGAGATTGGCCGCCATGGCACGTGCTGTCAACGCCCTGATGGCCGCGGGTGCCGATATCCGCCCTTGCCGGCCGAACCGCGGTTCCCTTAGACATAGGGACATTGAAGTCCGCGAAGAGCCGCTGCCATGCCTGCCATTTCCATCGACCGCACGCGGAGGCGCGTTTCCATCGACGCGCGGGATCCAGCCTTCTACCGTGATCCGCTCGCAGCCTATGCCGAGATCCATGCGCAGTGCCCGGCCTTCTTCTGGGAGGAACGTCAGCAATGGTATTTCGCCGGCTACGACCTGGTGAACGCGCTTTTGCGCGACCGACGCTTCGGCCGGCAGATACTGCATGTGGCGACACGCGACGAACTCGGCCTGCCGCTGCCGAAGCCGCATCTGAAGGATTTCGACGCGCTCGAAGAGCATTCGCTGCTGGAACTCGAACCACCGGCGCACACGCGGCTGCGCACGCTCGTCAACCGGGCCTTCGTCTCGCGGCAGATCGAACAGCTCCGGCCGGACATCGAGCAACTGTCGCATGCCCTCATCGCCGGCTTTGCCGATGACGGCGAGGTCGAACTGCTGAAAAGCTTTGCCGAAACGCTTCCCGTGACGATCATCGCCCGCATGCTCGGCATTCCCGTCGAAGCGGCGCCCGATCTGCTCGACTGGTCGCATCGCATGGTCCGGATGTATGTCTTCAACCCGAGCTACGAGACCGAACTCGACGCTAACCAAGCCTCCGCAGATTTTGCCGACTATCTGCGCGGCATCATCGCCGAGAAGCGCCGCACCCCCGCAGACGACCTGCTGACGCACATGATTACCTCGGAAAAGGATGGCGAGCGGCTGTCGGAGGCGGAACTGGTCTCGACCACCGCCCTCCTCCTCAATGCAGGTCACGAGGCGACTGTGCACCAGATCGGCAACGCGGTGAAGACAATCCTGCAATCCGGGCTTCCGGCGAAAGACCTGTTTGCCACGGAGACGGCAACCGCGCTGACGGTGGAGGAGTGTCTGCGCTTTGCGGCACCGCTGCATATTTTCCAGCGTTATGCGCTCTCGGATATCGAACTCGATGAAGGCGTCACTCTGCGAAAGGGCGACAAGATCGGCCTGCTGCTCGGAGCGGCGAACGTGGACCCGAAGAAGTTCACCGGACCGAACGCGTTCCGGCCGACGCGCGACGAAGGCGCCAATGTCTCTTTCGGAGCGGGCCTGCATTTCTGTATCGGCGCGCCGCTTGCCCGGCTGGAGCTCAATCTGGCGCTGCCGATCCTCTTTCAGCGCCTGCCGAACATGCGGCTGAAGAACGAGCCCGAGGTCAAGGACGCGTTCCATTTTCACGGCCTGGAACGCCTCGACCTCGTCTGGTGACGAGCACCGAAGACTGATCTCCGGTGCTTGAGCGATCACAGACGGATGACATAGTCCTTGCGGGTCGTCTCCACGACCTCCCAGGTGCCCTCAAAGCCGGGACGCAGGATCATGCTGTCGCCGGCGCGCAGATGCGCCGCTTCGCCGCCATCCTGCGTGACGATCGAATAGCCTGAGAGGATGTGGAAGTATTCCCACTCCTCATAGACGATCCGCCACTTGCCGGGCGTCGATTCCCAGACCCCGGCATAGAGACCGCCTTCGGCCTCCTCAAGGTTCCAGGTCTTGAACTGCGGCGCGCCTGAGATGAGCCGGTCGGCCGCCGGCGTACCGATTTCCGCCTCGACGGTGGACAAGTCAAACTTCTGCATATTCGTCATCTTGGCACCCTTGCGAAGAGCGCGCTGACGCGCCCTTCGCGGCTAGTGTTTCAAAGCTTTGCCAACGACTGTTCGAGATCGGCGATGATGTCCGAGACATCCTCAATGCCGACCGACAGGCGCACGACGTCAGGGCCGGCACCGGCCGCCACCTGCTGCTCGGGCGTGAGCTGGCGGTGCGTGGTCGAGGCTGGGTGAATGACGAGCGAGCGCGTGTCGCCGATATTGGCGAGGTGCGAGAACATTTCCAGCCCCTCGACGAAACGCTTGCCCGCCTCGTAGCCACCCTTGAGCCCGAAGGTGAAGACGGCACCGGCGCCCTTCGGCGAATAGCGCTGCTGCAGGGCGTGGTTCGGGTCGTCCTCCAGCCCGGCATAGTTGACCCAGGAAATCTTGTCGTGCGTCTTCAGCCACTTGGCGACCGCAAGTGCGTTGTCGCAATGGCGCTGCATGCGCAGCGGCAGCGTTTCGGAGCCGGTCACCAGCATGAAGGCATTGAACGGCGAGATCGCCGGACCGAAATCGCGCAGGCCGAGGACGCGCGCGGCGATGGCGAAGGCGATGTTACCGAAGGTCTGATGCAGCACGACGCCGGCATACTCCGGACGCGGTTCGGACAGCATCGGATACTTGCCGGACTTCGACCAGTCGAAGGTGCCGCCATCGACGATGACGCCGCCCATGGAGTTGCCATGGCCGCCGATGAACTTCGTCAGCGAATGCACGACGATATCGGCGCCATGCTCCAGCGGCCGCAACAGGTAAGGTGTGGCCATGGTGTTGTCGACGATCAGCGGCAGGTCGTGCTTGCGGGCAACCTCGGCGATGGCGGCAATATCGACGAAGGTGCCGCCGGGATTGGCGAGGCTCTCGATGAAGATCGCCTTGGTGCGCCGATCGATCTTCGCCTCAATGGAAGCCGGATCGGCAGGGTCGGCCCAGCGGACCTGCCAGTCGAAGGACTTGAAGGCGTGGCCGAACTGGTTGACCGAGCCGCCATAAAGCCGGTTGGCGGCAATGAAATTGTCGCCCGGGCTCATGATCGTGTGGAAGACGAGGAGCTGTGCGGCGTGGCCGGAGGCGACGGCGAGCGCCGCCGTGCCGCCTTCGAGCGCGGCAATACGCTCTTCGAGCACTGCCTGCGTCGGGTTCATGATGCGGGTATAGATGTTGCCGAACTGCTGGAGACCGAAGAGTGCCGCCGCATGGTCGGTGTCGTTGAAGACGAAGCTCGTCGTCTGGTAGATCGGCGTCGCGCGTGCACCCGTGGTTGGGTCAGGTTGCGCCCCCGCATGGATTGCGAGCGTGTTGAAACCAGGATTGTCTTTCGTCATTTCGTCCCTCCCGTGACCAGAGCGCGGCCGCCAACCGGCACGCCGGAGACGCTCTATCACCTTGAATCTACGCGTGAACCGCTATCGAACCTGCGCAGTTGCACGCGCAAGCCGCGGCACTATTCCAGAGCCTTCGCATGCGGTCAAAGAGGATTTTTCAAGAACTGACGGTTGTATGGTCCGCCGGCGATGTGCCGCCCGAGATCAGCCGATCAGGCGTGGGTACTCGATCGCCGGACAGCGGTCCATGACCACCTTGATGCCGGCGGCTTCCGCTTTCGCCGCAGCGCCGTCATGGCGCACGGAGAGCTGACCCCAGATCGCCTTCGGCAGCGTCTCCAACGCGAGAATCTCGTCGACGAGCGCCGGCAGGGCGTCGGCAGCGCGGAAGACGTCGACCATATCGATCGGCTCCTTGATATCGGCGAGGCGGCCGACCACGGCCTGGCCCTGGATGCTCTTGCCGACATGCCCGGGATTGATCGGGATCACCCGGTAGCCCTTGCGCAGCAGAAACGCCATGACCCGATGGCTCGGACGCTCAGGATTCGGCGAAGCGCCGACAAGGGCGATCGTCTTGGTCTCGCGCAGGATGTCTGCGAGATAATAGTCCGGGTAAGCGTCGTGGTTCATCTGCAGCTTCGGATCCGTTCGTGTTAAACGGTCGTATAATGATGGCGAGGCCGGCCAAGTCAACCGTGCGGCCCGCTCGTCCCCCGCCAAAGATTGCCGCTTCCGCAAGACTTTCCGGTTGCTTTTGCGCCCGTGCGGCGCGACAAGCGTCTCAACGCCCGCTACACCGTTTCCGAGGTTTCAATCTTGCCGCTTGATGTCATTGCGCTCGTCCTGTTCGGGGCGTTGTTGCACGCGACCTGGAATGCGTTGGTCAAGGCGGGAACGGAAAAGTCGCTCGACGCTGCGATGATCGCGCTCGGGGCCGCAGCCGTCGCCATCCCCTTCCTGCCGTTCATGCCGTTGCCCAAACCGGAAGCGTGGCCATACATCCTGGTTTCGGCACTGTTCCAGTTCGCCTATTTCCAGCTCGTCGCCGCATCCTATCGCGCCGGCGACATCGGCCTTGTCTATCCGCTGATGCGCGGAGCGGCGCCGTTGATCGTCGCGATGACCAGTGGGGCGTTGATCGGCGAAAAGCTCACCTTCGGAACGATGATCGGTATCCTAACGATCTCTGCCGGGGTACTGACGCTCGCCTTCGAGTCGCGCAAGGGCGGCAAGAACGCGATCGTGCTTGCGCTGCTCAATGCCTGCGTCATCGCAAGTTACACCTTTGTCGACGGCATCGGCGCGCGCGTCTCGGGCAATGCGATCTCCTACACGCTGTGGATGGCGCTGCTGCCGCCGGTTCTGCTTTTCACCTGGGCCTTTGCCCGGCGCGGCATCAAGCCGGTCGCCCGCCACGTCTACAAGAACTGGTGGCGGGGCCTCATCGGCGGCGCCGGCTCGATCGGCGCCTATGGCCTGGCGCTCTGGGCGATGACCAAGGCGCCGGTTGCAACCGTCGCGGCACTCCGCGAGACCTCGATCCTCTTTGCCGTGGTGATCTCGGTCGCGTTCCTCAAGGAGCCGGTCAGCGTCTGGCGCATCGCAGCGGCCTGCGTCATCGCGCTCGGCGCCCTGCTCCTGAAGCTCGCCTGAGCGTCAGTCTTCCTTCCATTCCGGCATGCGCTTGCCGAGGAATGCGCCGATACCGTCCTCGGCATCACGCGCGAGCATGTTCTCGACCATGACGCCGACGGCATAATCGTAGGCCTCCGGCAGGTCCATCTCCGCCTGGCGATAGAAGGCCTCCTTGCCGATCTTCAGCGCCTGTGGCGACTTCGAGGCAATGACTGCTGCGTATTTGTCGACCACCTGGCGCAGGTACTGCTGCGGTACGATGCGGTTGACGAGACCGAAATCCTTGGCGGTCGAAGCGTCGATGGTCTCGCCGGTGAGCAGCATTTCCATCGCCTGCTTGCGATGTGCCGCACGCGTGAGCGCGACCATCGGCGTCGAGCAGAAGAGGCCGATATTGACACCGGGCGTACAGAAGGTGGAGCTGTCGGTGCAGATCGCGAGGTCACAGCTTGCGACGAGCTGGCAGCCAGCTGCCGTTGCCAAACCATCGATCTCGGCGATGACGGCCTGCGGCAGCCGGGTGATTTTCAGCATGAGATCGCCGCAGAGGCGGATCGTCCGTTCGAAGAAGGCCCTGCCCCGGTCGTCGTCTTCGCGGTGCGCAGTCATTTCTTTCAGATCGTGACCGGCGGAAAACAGCTTGCCCGTGGCGGCGAGCACGACGACCCTGATGTCCTTGGAGGTGGCGACCGCATCGAACTCGGCGTGCAGCGCCTCCATCATGGCGATCGACAGCACGTTGGCCGGCGGGTTGTTGAGCGTCAGCCGCAAGACGGGCCCAGACTGTTCACGCAGCAGCAGGCCGTTCGGCTCTTCCTTCTTGAACGACACGACGTCGGCCATCTTCTTCTCCTGAAACTTGAATTTGGTTGGTGGTACGCCGGCCACGCGTGCCGTGCAAGCCGACAGGCACACCCCGGTGACGCATTCTGCCTACGACCATTTTCCGCCTTGCGTCCGGCCACCAGCCGGTTTCAGGTGACGGACAGAGATGTTGAAGGATAGAATGCATGACCATCGAGCCGATCATGACCGTCGACGACCTCAACCGATTTCTCGACACGGATTTCCCGCAGGTCCATACCGACGGCAAGGTCTTCCATGTCACGGCTGTTGGACCCGGCTTTGCCACCATGCGGCTCGACCCGAACGAACGGCATATCCGGCCAGGCGGCACGGTTTCCGGCCCTACCCTTTTCGCGCTCGCGGACGTCTCGGCCTATATCGCATTGATCGCCCATATCGGACCGGTTGCGCTTGCCGTCACCACCAATCTCAACATCAACTTCCTGCGCAAGCCCGAGCCGGAACCGCTCGAATGCACCTGCCGCATCCTCAAACTCGGCAAGCGGCTCGCCGTTCTCGACGCGTCGATCGTCAAGGTTGGCGACGACGACCTCGTTGCGCATGCCACAGCGACCTATTCGATTCCGCCGCGATAATTTGTGGTATCGAAATACCATACATATAACATATTGTTTTTGCTTATCTTTATTTCCATGCCGCAGATTTCGCGTTCTTGACGCTTGTTTCGCACTTGCGTATAAGCTGCCGCAGATCGCGGTCCTCTGAGGGCCGCTTTCTCTTTTGCCCGGGAAACTGGACAAAACCAAGCAACAAGAAACGCCCAGCGGTTCGCCGCTCGGGTCCAAAGAAAGATTTTTGATATGGCAACCTTCGTTCAGAAGCCTGCAGAGGTGGAGAAGAAGTGGATCATCATCGACGCCGAAGGCCTCGTTGTTGGTCGCCTCGCTTCCCTCATCGCAAACCGCCTGCGCGGCAAGCACAAAGCTACCTTCACCCCGCATGTTGACGACGGCGACAACGTCATCGTCATCAACGCCGAGAAGGCAGTTCTGACGGGCAAGAAGTACACCGACAAGAAGTACTACTGGCACACCGGCTACCCCGGCGGCATCAAGGAGCGCACCGCGCGCCAGATCATCGAAGGCCGCTTCCCGGAGCGCGTCATCGAGAAGGCCGTCGAGCGCATGGTTCCGCGCGGTCCGCTTGGCCGTCGCCAGATGAAGAACCTGCGCGTATACGCAGGCGCCAACCACCCGCATGAAGCACAGCAGCCGGCCGTCCTCGACGTCGCCAAGCTGAACAGCAAGAACACAAGGAGCGCCTGATAATGGCTGACCTTTCCGCTCTCAAGGAAATCGCCACGACCGCGGAACCGGCTGCTCCGGTTCACGTCAAGAAGGTCGACGCCCAGGGTCGCTCCTACGCGACCGGCAAGCGTAAGGACGCTGTCGCCCGCGTATGGGTCAAGCCGGGCACCGGCAAGATCACCATCAACGGCAAGCCCTACGCGGCTTACTTCGCCCGTCCGGTTCTGCAGATGATCCTGCAGCAGCCGATCGTCGCTGCTGCCCGTGACGGCCAGTTCGACATCGACGCGACCGTTGCTGGCGGTGGTCTTTCCGGCCAGGCCGGTGCCGTTCGTCACGGCATCTCCAAGGCACTCACCTACTTCGAACCGGGTCTGCGCTCGGTCCTGAAGCGCGGTGGCTTCCTCACCCGCGACAGCCGCGTGGTCGAGCGTAAGAAGTACGGCCGTGCGAAGGCACGTCGTTCGTTCCAGTTCTCGAAGCGTTAATCGCTTCAACTGCGACACTTGGAAAGGCGGGGCTTTGCTCCGCCTTTTTTTGTTATCATACGCCGCAACGTCGACCCCTCGAGGCACAGCATGACAAGCTCCCCCGTCGCCAAGACCCCAGAGCCGCCCTATTACATCGTCACGTTCGCCTCGCGGCGCACGGCAGGCGATCACGGCTACGACAACATGGGAGACGAAATGGAGCGACTTGCGCGTGAGCAGCCGGGTTTTCTCGGTCTCGAAAGCGTGCGCGGCGCCGACGGCTTCGGCCTAACCAATTCCTACTGGGCGGATGAGGAGAGCATCGCGGCCTGGAAAAACAATGTCCGCCACCTGACGGCCCAGCGCCTCGGCCGCGAGCGCTGGTACGAGGATTATCAGGTTCGTGTCGGCAAGATCGAGCGCCAATACGGTTTCGAACGCCCCTAGTTCTGCGGCTGCGCACGGTCGCCGCCGCAAGCAGGCTAAATCGGCAACTCCGTCGTCGACTTGAGTTCGCGCAGGACGAAGCTCGACACCACGGTGCGCACATGCGGATTGCGCATCAGATAGCGCGTCATGAAGGCATCATAGCTTTCGACGTCGTTGGCGCGGATCTTCAGCATGTAATCGAATGTGCCCGATAGAGCGTAGCACTCCATGATCTCCGGCCGGTCGCGCACCACGGCCGAAAAGGCGGCAATCGCCTCGTCGTGATGATCTTCGAGCGTCACATGGGCGATGATGCAGAGTTTCAGGTCGAGCTTTGCCGGATCGAGCAGCGCCACGCGCTTGCGGATGACGCCATCCGTCTCCAGTTCCTGCAGCCGCCGCCAGGCCGAGCTTTGCGACATGCCGGCCTTTTCGGCGAGGTCGGAGAGCGACTGGCCGCTATCGGCCTGAATCAGCCGCAACAGCTTTCGGATGGGCTGAAGACTTTCTTTCACATCGGACGGCATTTCGAATTTTCCTCCCGCGATCAGGCGTCCACCTGGCAATTGTGGAACAAATACTCGCTCCATCCGCGATACAATTGCAACAGGAGAGTTCATCTGACGAATGAGGAGACGTCATGACGAAGGAAAGCAGCTACACGGCCAAACTGCCGGAACCGGACGGCACCTATCACTATACCCCGGAAGAAGATGCGATCTGGGGCGAGCTGTACCAGCGGCAGATGAAGCTTCTGGCCGACAAGGCGTGCGACGAATACCTCGAGGGAGCCAAGACGCTCGATCTCGGCCCTGACCACGTGCCGCAGTTGAAGGACGTGAACCGCCGCCTTGCCGAAACCACCGGCTTCGGTGTCGAAGGTGTTCCCGCCCTCATTCCGCCGTCCCGCTTCTACGAACTGCTGTCCCAAGGCAAGTTTCCGCTGGCGACCTTCATTCGCCGCCGCGAGCATATCGATTACATCGAAGAACCCGACATCTTCCACGAGGTCTTCGGTCACTGCCCGCTATTGACCAACCAGAGCTACGCCAATTTCGTCCGCCGCTTCGGCGAAAAGGCGGTTTCGCTCGGCAATGGCTATTCCTGGCACATGTTCCGGATCTTCTGGTTCACCGTCGAGTTCGGGCTGATCAACACGTCGAAGGGCCGCCGCTGCTATGGCGCCGGCATCGTGTCTTCGCCGAACGAGACACGGAATGCGATGGGAACTCCAGGCGTCGAGTTCCGCCCGTTCGACCTGATGACTGTGCTGCGTACACCCTATCGCATCGATATCGTCCAGCCGATCTATTACGTGATCGACAGTTTCGCCCAGCTGGAAACGATCATCGAAGAGGATATCGCCGCGCGCATCACCGAAGCCAAGGCGCTTGGCGATTTCGCCCCGACCTACGAAGCCAAGGCCTCGTAATCGCCGAAGAAACGGCCGGCAGGGCCTTGCCTTGCCGGCAACGATTGTCCAACCTTCCGCCACCACAGGTTTGAGCGGGATGCGCGCAGAGGATGCGCGCTTTCCGGCTCCGAGGCAGAGGCGGGATATGGCGAACAGGACGATCGATCATGCGCTGACGGCGCGCTCACTCACATCGGCGGCGTCCGATCCGACCCATGCCGGGATTCTCTCCTTCATGCGCCGCAAATATTCGAAGCAGTTGAAGGGTGTCGATGCCGTCGTCTGGGGCATTCCCTTCGACGCCGCCACTTCGAACCGCCCCGGCGCGCGCTTCGGGCCGCAGGCGATCCGCCGCGCCTCGGCAATCTTCGACAACGATCCGCAGTACCCGTTCGACCGCGATCTCTTCGCGGAGATGGCGACGGTCGACTATGGCGACTGCCTCCTCGACTATGGCAATCATTCGAAGACGCCGGCAACGATCGAACGCGAAGCGACCAAGATCATCAGGAGTGGCGCCTATCTGCAGACGCTCGGCGGCGACCACTTCGTCACCTACCCGATCCTGAAGGCGCAGGCGGCTCTGCACGGCCCCCTCGCCCTCGTCCAGTTCGACGCCCACCAGGATACCTGGCCGGATGAACGCGGGCGCATCGACCACGGCTCCTTTGTCGGCCGTGCGGCGCGCGAGGGCCTGATCGATACAGATGCCTCGATCCAGATCGGCATCCGCACGCACGCGCCTGAGGATTGCGGCATCCGCATTCTCTATGGCTACGACGTCGAAGAGATGAGCGCTGGCAAGATCGCCGAGACGATCATAAGGCAGGTCGGCGAGCGCAAGGCCTATCTGACCTTTGATATCGACTGCCTCGACCCGGCTTACGCGCCTGGCACCGGCACACCGGTCGCCGGCGGCCCGTCGAGTGCCAAGATCCTCTCTGTCCTGCGCAAGCTCGGAGCGCTGACCGTGGTCGGCAGCGACGTCGTCGAAGTGGCGCCAGCCTATGACCATGCCGACGTCACCGCAATCGCCGGTGCGACGGTCGCGATGTATATGCTGGGCCTGCATGCGGAGAAGCTTGCCGAGCGTGCGCCGCTTCGCTGAGCGCTGCCGTTGCGATGATTGGCCGCTGCTTATATAGGAACAGGTGGGTTTGGCGGCGTTCCGCCGGCCCGTTGAGAAATTGATTCAATTCTATGCCAGAATGATTCCGGAACGGCTTCTAACTGTCTGGCAGAACGGGAAAATCATGAAACCGAAGATCTTCATCGATGGCGAACACGGCACCACGGGCCTGCAGATCCGCACGCGCATGGCCGGCCGTAGCGATCTCGAACTGCTTTCCATTCCGGAAGCGGAACGACGCAACGCCGCGATGCGAGAAGATCTTCTGAACGAAGCAGACATCGCCATCCTCTGCCTGCCGGACGACGCCTCGCGCGAGGCGGTTTGGATGGTCTCGGGCAACAACAAGGTCCGCATCATCGACACGTCGACCGCGCATCGCATTGCGCCCGACTGGGCCTATGGCTTTGCCGAAATGGACAAGGCGCAACCGGAGAAGATCCGCAGCGCCCGTTGCGTCGCCAATCCCGGTTGCTATCCGACCGGCGCGATCGGCGTGATCCGGCCGCTGCGCCAGGCCGGCATCCTGCCGGACGGCTATCCGGTGACGGTCAACGCGGTCTCCGGCTACACGGGCGGCGGCAAGCAGATGATCGCGCAGATGGAAGACGAGACCAATGCGGATCACATCAGCGCACCGCACTTCCTCTACGGCCTGACGCTCAAGCACAAGCATGTGCCCGAGATGAAGATGCACGGGCTGCTCGACCGCGCACCGGTCTTTGCGCCCTCGGTCGGCAAGTTCGCACAGGGCATGATCGTCCAGGTGCCGCTCTATCTCGAAGACCTCGCCGCCGGCACGACGCTGGAGACGATCCATGCTGCAATCGTCGCGCATTATGCCGGCCAGTCGATCGTCGAGGTCGTGCCGCTCCAGGAGAGTGAAAAGCTCGGCCGCATCGACGCCACCGAGCTTGCCGGCAAGGACACGATGAAGCTTTTCGTCTTCGGCACCCCTGGCGGCAACCATGTGAACCTCGTCGCCCTGCTCGACAATCTCGGCAAGGGCGCTTCGGGCGCGGCGGTCCAGAACATGGACCTGATGCTGTCGGCCTGATCAGCACGGAGCTCAAAACAAAAGACCCCGGCGAGCCGCTCGCCGGGGTCTTTCTTTTTCCGGAGCTCGTCCGGCGTCAGTCGCGCAATTCGATCGTCGTCAGCCGCGGGTACTCGCCGTAGAAACCGCGCCAGTGGGCGATGGCAAAGCCAAGCACCACAAGCGCGCCACCCTGGTGCGCCACGCCCCAGCCGACCGGCACCTGCAGCACCAGCGTGGTGATGCCGATCACCGCCTGCACCGAGACGAGCAGGAACAGGAGCACGGCGCGGCGCGCGTGGGTGGTTTCGGGTGCTGCCCGCAGCGAGGCAATCATGTGCATCAGTGCGAAGGCAAAGAGCACATAGGCGCCAATGCGGTGGACGAACTGGACCGTCTTCGGGTTCTCGAACAGGTTGATCCACCAGGGCTGCTGCAGGAACAGGTCCTGCGGGATGATCGCGCCATCCATCAGCGGCCAGGTGTTGTAGCTGAAGCCCGCATCGAGACCGGCGACGAGCGCGCCGAGATAGATCTGGAACAGACTGAAGATGGCGATGATCGACGCCATCTTGCGCGAACGGTCGGTGGGCGCCGTGTCATTCGAATGCGCGCTCAGCCCGCGGAAGATCCACATACAGGCGGCAAAGATCAGACAGGCGATGACGAGATGCGTCGCAAGCCGGTACTGGCTGACCTCGGTGCGCTCCACGAGGCCCGATGAAACCATCCACCACCCGATGAACCCCTGGAAACCGCCAAGCGCAAGGATACCGAGCAGCGGCATGCGCAGCTTGCGCTCGACCTTTCCGGTGAACCAGAAATAGGCAAGCGGCAACGCGAAGATCAGGCCGATGGTGCGGGCAAGCAGACGGTGCGCCCATTCCCACCAGAAAATCGTCTTGAACTCGTCGACCGTCATGCTGCTGTTCATCTGCTGATACTGCGGAATGCGCTGGTAGAGCTGGAATTCCTCTTCCCACTCGGCGACCGTCAGCGGCGGGATCACGCCATGGATCGGCTTCCACTCGGTGATGGAGAGGCCCGATTCGGTAAGCCGCGTCGCGCCGCCGACGAGCACCAGGGCAAAGAGGGTGAACAGCACGACTGCCAGCCAGCCGCGGATCTGCCGGCGGTTGCGGTCGGTCCTGCCGATCTCGTTTCGAAGCATTTGTTCAGTCGCCATTTCGACGCCGGCCATCATGTTCCCTCTGGTGTCGCAGGGTTGTCGGCGGTGCAACCGGACGGATCAACGGTCGCACCTTCAGGAAAGCCGTTGATTTGCACCAGAGCGGCATGCAAAACAAGGCCGAAACCTTTGCGGCATGCGGTCGCGGCCGCTCCGCGCGCATTTGCCCATGTGAAAGATATGAAATGCCCGTACGCCTCAGAAAGCTGATCGGCACGATCCTGATCATCATCCTCGTCGTCGTCTATGCGCTGGCCGCCGTCACCTTCGCCTCGCTGCTGCTCGGCGCTGCCCCCTGGTACGTGCATCTGGCCTACTTCTTCTTCACCGGCCTGCTCTGGATATTGCCGGCCATGCTGATCATCAAATGGATGGAAAAGCCCGCCAAGGATCGTTGATCCTCAATCCGGTAGCCATTCGGGGGGACGCCCATGCGACTTGCAGTTATCGCTGACATCCACGGCAACGATCTTGCGCTCGAAGCGGTGCTCGCCGACATCGATGCGCAAGGGATCACCGATATCGTCAATCTTGGCGACCATCTGAGCGGCCCCCTCAATGCCGCACGCACGGCCGACATCCTCATCAAACGGGCGATCCTTTCGATCCGAGGCAATCACGATCGCTATCTTTTGACCATGGATCCGCATGAAATGGGGCAATCTGATCGCGCAGCCTATGATCAATTGCAGCCGCAGCACCGCGAATGGCTGGCCACCCTACCCGTCGCACACGTCCACGAGGAAGCGTTCTTCCTGTGCCATGCGACGCCGACCGATGACGAGACCTACTGGCTGGAGGCCCTGACGGCCGATGGCACCGTCCACATGGCGCAGCATTCGGCCATCGAAGCGAAAGCAGCCGGCGTCGACTATCCGGTTATCCTGTGCGGCCACACCCATATCCAGCGCGCCGTGCGGCTTTCCGACGGCCGCCTCGTCGTCAATCCCGGCAGCGTCGGCTGCCCCGGGTATGACGACGACCAACCGGTGCCGCACAAGGTCGAGGCGGGCTCCCCGGACGCCCGCTACGCGATCATCGAGAAATCGGCCTCGGGGTGGCACGTCACCTTCCGCAATGTCCCCTATGACTGGATGGCAATGTCCCAGCTTGCGGCCAGCCGCAACCGCATGGAATGGGCAAAGGCGTTGGCCACCGGCTTTCTCGATTGAAATTTGCGCGCGCTTCACATTCCTCGCTTCACGCTTTGCTAACCGCGTTCGCCGGTTATTCCCAATCGGCTTCATAAGTATTCCCGAATTAAAGCGATCGTAGCGGGCTTGAGGTTCAATCTCTCCGCAACAAGGACCGGACGGCACCTGCGATGACGAACTCGGAACTCACCATGGACGGCTCCGGCGACCGCCGCGCGCACGCGTCCTTGCGTGCAGATCCGACCGATGCCGCCGGCCGCTTCGAAATCTCGCTTCACCGCAATATGGAGGCGCTCGAAACCGAGTGGCGCGTGCTCGACGGTCTTCCTGAGAACTCGCTGCATCATGCCTATCAATGGTGCAGCGCCTGGGCTGCGACCCATGTCAGCGACCTGGCCCTTCTGCGCGTTACCTTCGATGGCGAACTCCTGCTCGTCCTGCCGCTGGAAGTGGCGCGCGGACGCTTGTTTCGAACGGCAAAGCTGATCGGAACCGAGCATAGCAACCTCAACACCGGGCTCTTTGCCCCCAACGCCGCGGCGATCATCAGTACGCCCGCGCTTGCCGACGCGCTTGCCCGCGCCATCTGTGGCGCACTGCGCGGCCTTGCCGACATCGTCATGCTCGATCGAATGCCGAGCGACTGGCGCGGCGCCCCCAGCCCCTTCGCCCTGCTTTCGGGCGTTGCCAATCCCAACCCGTCGTTTCAGCTTCCCCTTCTCGGTGGCATTCAGCCGACACTGGCCCAGCTCAACGCCAAGCGGCGGCGCAAGAAGATGCGCATTTCCGAGCGACGGCTGGCTGAAATGGGCGGCTACGACTATGTGGTCGCGCGTACGGGTGACGAGGCCCACGCGCTGCTTGATACCTTCTTTCGGCAGAAGGCGACGCGTTTTGCTGCGCTCGGCCTTCCCGATGTCTTCCAGGACAAGGAAACGCAGGCGTTTTTCCATGCGCTCGCCGCCCGTATGGGCGACGACGTTCAACTCATGGAACTCAATGCCATCCGCCTGCGGGGCGAAAACGACGGCCGCATCGTCGCCGTCGCCGGACTTTCCCGCAAGGCAGATCACGTGATCTGCCAGTTCGGGTCGATCGACGAAGCTTTGGCCGGCGATGCCAGCCCGGGTGAATTGCTGTTTTACCGCATGATCGAGCGCCTATCGGGGGAAGGCGTGCGCCTGTTCGATTTCGGCGTCGGCGACCAGCCCTACAAACGCTCCTGGTGCACGATCGAGACACCGCTGCGCGACATCGTGTTGCCGGTGACGTTCGCCGGCCGGCTCGCAGGCCTGCGGCATCACCTCGTCGTGAGGGCAAAAAGAGCGATCAAGGCGAACCAGGCCGTTTATGCCCGCATCCAGCGCACGCGACGGCACAGGCAAGACAAGACCTTCGACAGCAGCGCCGACTGATAACCGAGATAAGAGGACGGGGCCCAGGCGCGTTGCCGCCGGTGGCCGGCGACACCATTATGCCGCGTCGCGGTCCGGGTATTCGGGGTCCGATTGTACCTGGCCGGTCATCAGCACGATGTCGCGATAGCCCGCTGCGCCGAATCCGGTCAGCACCTCGACGATCCGCTCATCGCTCACCGACGGCGCCGACAGGATGATTTCCGCGCCATCGCGGCCAGCGATCTTCTCAACAGCCATTTCATCGGCAGGGCCGCATTCGAGCAGGACGAGATCATAGGCGTTGGTCAAGGCGTCGATGATCATCTTCAGCCGGTCGATGCCGCGCATCGCCTGACGCGGATCGGCATCGCCCTGAGGAATGATGTGCGCGTCGGAAAAACGGTCGGCGTGGATCGTGTCCGTGAAGGGCACCTCCCCCGCCAGCAGGTTGGTGATACCAGGAAGCTGCTGCGAGCGCGCCATCAGGCGTGTCGGGCAGGCAGAACCCGTCAGGTCGATCAATACGACCTTCAGCTCCTCTTCGGCCAGCAACCGGGCGAGCATCACGGTGGCGGTAGAACCCTCGTCTCCGCCGGGCGAAACCGAAATCGCAACGCGCACGTTGGTGGCGCGCAGATGCTCGGCGACGGCCTCGATCGAGAAATCCGCCTCGGCTGCCTCTTCCTCCATGTCCGGTGCAAGCGACACGTCCATAGCAGGCAGCAAGTCGACGGCGTCATCTGCTGCGGGCGCAATTGCAGGCGAAGCCTGAGCCATCTCGACCGGCGGCAAATCGGCGACGCTTGCGGCCAGCGCCGGACGCGGGTGGACCGGTGCCCGTTCGCCCGTAGCTGCGACCGGCCGCAAGGCTCGTCCGCTGAAAAGCTCGCCGAGCATGATGCCAATGCAGGTCAGGAGGAACGTGGCAAGCGCTGCGACGATCGTGATCGGCAGCACTTTCGGGAAACTCGCGCCGGTCGGAACCACGGCACTCGAAATGACCCGTGCATCGGCCGGCGTCGCATTCTCCACCGTGCGCGATGTCGCTTCGCGGTAGCGCGCGAGATAGGTCTCCAGCAATTGCCGCTGCGCCGTTGCCTCGCGCTCGAGCGCGCGCAGCCCCACCTCTTCTTCGCCCGCCCGAGCCGACTGCGCCTTCAGCGCATTCAGCTGCTGGGTCAACTGCTGTTCGCGCAGTTCACCGACCTTCGCCTCGTTTTCAAGGCTCGTCAGGATCTTGCGGGTCTCGGAGCTGATCTGGCCGCGGATGCCTTCGAGCTGCGACTTCAGCGCCTTCAGGCGCGGATGACCGTCGAGCAGGGTCGTCGAAAGATCGGCGACCTGCGCCTGGAGATTGGCCTCGGTTTCCTTCAGCCGCTGGATCATCTGTGAACCGACGACGTCGGCGATGGTGTCCGGCGCGCGGCCGCTCGCAAGCGCCGAACGCACGCCGGCGGCACGCGCCTCCGCATTGGCACGCTCGCCGCGCACCCGGGTCAGCTCCGTCGAGATGTCCGTGAGCTGCCGCGTCGCGAAGTTGGTGGTTTCGCCGGTTGGTAGCAGGTCCGACGAGGCGCGATAGGCCGCCACCTTCGCCTCGGCGTCGCGCACCTTCTCGCGCAGATTGGCGATCTCCGGTTCGAGCCAGCGTGTCGCCTCGGAATTGGTGTCGAGTTTCGCACCGCTCTGGAGCGCCAGGAAGACCTTCGCCATCTCATTGGGCACGGCGGCCGCAAGCTGGCGGTCCTTCGAGGTGAAGCCAATCGCAATCACCCGCGACTTCTCCACCTGGTAGACCTGGAGCTTGTCGGAGAATTCCTTGAGCACCCTCTCCTCGGGCGGCATCTCCAGCGGGTTCTTCTTCAGCCCGAGCATGACGAGAAGATCCGAAAGCGCCGAGGGCGCCGACGACGGGTCGAATTCCTTGAGCTCATAGAGCTTCATGTTGCGGGCGACCTGCTTGATGAGGTCGGCCGACTTGAGCACCTGTACCTGGCTGAGGATGCCGGATTCGTCGAAGACGCGGTCGGCGCCCGCCTGGGAAGCCTGGTTGGGGCCGCTGAACTCCGGCTCGCGCGATTCGATGAGCACACGGGTTTCGCTCTGGTAATCCGGCGCGATCATCTTTGCTGCGCCGAAGGCAAGCGCCGCCACAGCGACGGTGGCGAGCAAAACCTTGACGCGCCGATCCCAGACGGCGCGAAACAGGCCGCCGAGGTCGATATCCACATCCTGTTGTGCGCTGCCGCTTCCCGACATGCTAGTCGCTCCGAACCTTCAAATCTCGCCGGACCGTAAAGGAACATGGTAACGCAAGGGTTAATGCGATCAACCTGCGGATGATAAAGACGGGGCGGTATCGCCAGGTCTCCGCGAAAATTCTACCGCGAGTTTACCTGCTATTAACCCTAACGGACCGATAACGTCACAAAAGCTGGTCGTTTCCGGAGCCTATGAACCGCATGTCCACCGCAGCTATCAAGACGGGTCTCGCGATCACGGCGGCAGCGCTGTCGATGTTGCTCGGCGGCTGCACGAGCTACCAGCCCGCGCCCAAGGCCTTCAGTGAAGCCACGATCCAGCCCTATCGGCTCGACAGCGGCGACCGCCTGCGCATCAACGTCTTCGAACAGGCCGGTCTCAGCGGCACTTACACGGTCGATCAGGCCGGCTACGTCGCCTTCCCCCTGATCGGCACCGTCGCCTCGCGCGGCAGGACCCTACCTGAACTCGAGGGCATGATCGCCGCCAAGCTGAAGCAGGGCTATCTGCGCGATCCAGACGTCACGATCGAGGTCGATCGCTACCGTTCCGTCTTCATCATGGGCGAAGTCGGCCAGGCTGGCCAATATGCCTATGTGCCCGGCATGACCGTGCAGAACGCGATCGCTGTCGCCGGAGGCTTCTCTCCGCGCGCCAATCAGTCCAACGCCGACATCACGCGCAAGATCAATGGCCGCATCATCACCGGCCGGGTGCCGATCACCGACGCGGTTCTTGCCGGCGACACGATCTATGTTCGCGAACGCCTGTTCTGATCTCGATGCAACAAGAGCGGCCTTTGCGCATCATCCACTGCTTCAGGTCGCCTGTCGGCGGGATATTCCGCCACGTGCGCGACCTGGCCGAGGCGCATGCCAAGGCCGGCCACGAGGTCGGGATCCTCTGCGACAGCACGACGGGTGGCAGTCACGAGGATCGGTTGTTCGACGAAATCCGCCCCTATCTGGCGCTCGGCCTCATACGGATGCCGATCCATCGCTCGGTCGGGCCGTCGGATTTTGCCGCGTTGTGGCGCGGCTATAAGGAAATCAGAAGTTTGCGACCGGATGTGTTGCATGGGCACGGCGCCAAAGGCGGCGTCATTGCCCGGCTCATCGGTTCAGCCTTGCGGGTCAACAGGTATCGCGTAGCCCGCCTCTATTCGCCGCATGGCGGCAGCCTGCACTACCGTCCAGGCTCTATGACAGGCCGGCTGGTCTTCCCGGCGGAGCGGATCCAGCAGCGGATTACCGACGCCCTCGTCTTCGTCTGCGATTTCGAGCGGCAGACCTATTTCGCAAAGGTCGGCGCGCCGCGTGAGCGCAACGAATTGATCTACAACGGCATCGACGACCGGGAGTTCGAGACCGTCCCGCCTGGGCCGGATGCGGTCGACTTTCTCTATATCGGCATGATGCGGGACCTGAAGGGTCCCGATCTGTTTGTGGAAGCTTTCGCCCAGACCGAAAGGCTTGTCGGCAGGCCGCTGTCGGCGCTGATGATCGGCGACGGCCCGCAGCAGCAGGAATACAGCGATCTGGTGCTGCAGCAGGGCCTCGCCCGCCGCATCCGCATGCAGCCGGCGATGAAGACGCGCGAGGCCTTCGCGCTGACGCGCAACATCGTCGTTCCCTCGCGCGCCGAGTCCATGCCCTATATCGTGCTCGAGGCGCTTGCCGCGCGGAAGCCGGTCATCGCCAGCCGTGTCGGCGGCATCCCGGAAATTCTCGGACGCGACAGCACCGCACTCGCCGAACCCGCCAATGCCCGGTCGCTCGCCGACATCATGGCCCGCGCAATCACCGAGAAGGACTGGGCGGCACGTGTGATGCCCGATCCGAGCACGTTCAAGTCGCAATTTGCAGCTTCGGTAATGTCGGCGGATATGCTAAGCCTCTATCGGGAATTGTGCCGTTACCAGCCGCCCGCCGATAGCGTGTTGCCCACAACGTAAGCGTTTCTTAGTGGCTTTCTGCTATCCCGGCTGAGGGACTTCAGCGCCGGAAGACAGCCATGAACAAGTTTGACCGCCCGGGTTCGTTCGATCCCGAAGCGCTTCGCAAGAAGATTTCGGAAATCCGCGCCCGCGCGCCCGGCGAAATGCCGGGCGAAACAACGACCACGGATCTCAATCCGCTGGCGCGGCAGATCGCCGAGCAGTTCAGCGCCGATACCTATTCGCCTGCGATGATCATGGGGCTGATGCGCCTGTTCGAATTCAGCGCGCTCTTTACGATCGGCTATGCCATCAACGCGCTCTATGTCCAGCCGGGCTTCGAACAACTGCCGCTGTACCTGGCAATTCTCGTCGGTGGTTCCGCATTGGCGGTCGCCGCTATGCAGATCGCCGACACCTATCAGATCCCGGCGCTGCGCGCCTGGCTGCGGGTGATGCCGCGCATCCTCGCCTCCTGGGCCATCGCGTTTGGCGGCATCGCCATCGCGCTGTTCTTTCTGAAATCCGGTCACCAGTATTCGCGCGTCTGGTTCGGCGGCTGGTTCATCGGCGGCGCAATCTTTCTGATCGCCGAGCGCGCCTTCATCGCCTATTCCATCCGCCATTGGGCCCGGAACGGTACGATGGAACGCCGCGCGGTCGTCGTCGGCGGCGGCCAGCCGGCCAAGGACCTGATCCGCACGCTCGAGGACCAGCCCGACAACGACATCCGCATCTGCGGTATTTTCGACGACCGCGACGAGCGCCGCTCGCCCAATGTGATCGCTGGCTATCCGAAGCTCGGGACGGTCGACGAACTGGTGGAATTCGCCCGCCTGGCGCGCATCGACATGCTGATCATCTCGCTGCCGCTGACGGCGGAGAAGCGCATTCTCCAGCTTCTGAAGAAGCTCTGGATCCTGCCGGTCGACATCCGGCTCGCCGCCCACGCCAACAACCTGCGGTTCCGCCCGCGCAGCTACTCCCATGTCGGCGATGTCCCCATGCTCGACATCTTCGACAAGCCGATCGCCGATTGGGACTCGGTCGCCAAGCGCGGCTTCGACATCTTCTTCAGCCTGGTCGCCCTCGTGCTTCTGTGGCCGATCATGCTCGGCGCGGCGATCGCCGTCAAAGCGACGTCCCCGGGCCCGATCATCTTCAAGCAGAAGCGGCACGGCTTCAACAACGAGACCATCGAGGTCTACAAGTTCCGCTCGATGTATACGCATATGAGCGACCCGACGGCCCGCAACGCCGTGACCAAGCGCGACCCGCGCGTTACCCCCGTCGGCCGTTTCATCCGCAAGTCCTCGATCGACGAACTGCCGCAGATCTTCAACGTGCTGAAGGGCGAGCTGTCGCTCGTTGGGCCGCGGCCGCACGCCGTGCTCGCCCAGACCCAGAACCGGACCTACTCCGACGTCGTCGAAGGCTATTTCGCCCGCCACCGCGTCAAGCCCGGCGTCACCGGCTGGGCGCAGATCAACGGCTGGCGCGGCGAGATCGACAATGACGACAAGATCCGCCTGCGCACCGCCTTCGACCTGCACTACATCGAAAACTGGTCGTTGCTCTTCGATCTCAAGATCCTGTTCCTGACGCCGTTCCGGCTTCTCAATACCGAGAACGCCTATTGAGCACCGTCGATTCAGGTCGGCTCCCGATCGCTCGCCCCCAGCTCGCGGCGCTCTCGCTGCTCGGCTCCGGGCTCGTCGCCTTTGCCGTGTTTCTCTCCGGTTTCGTCATTTTCGAGCCGGCGCCCTATGAGCTGTTCCTGGTCGCGCTCATCGGCCTTTGGGCGCTCGTGGGCCTCAAGATCTCGCGCAGCGTCGCCCCGCTGCTGACGCTTCTGACCCTGTTCATGGTCGGCGGCATCCTGTCCCTGACGGTCATGACAGACCTGACGAAGGGGCCGATGTACATGGCGGTCTCCGGCTTCCTCGCGCTCTCCTCGGTCTTCTTCGCAGCCATCATCGAGGATCGCCACGAACGCCTGCGGCTGATCTTCAATGCCTGGACGGCGGCGGCCATCATCACCGCCCTGCTCGGCATCCTCGGCTATTTCGGCGCCGTGCCGGGCGCGGAAAGCTTCACGCTCTATGGCCGCGCCAAAGGCGCGTTCCAGGATCCGAACGTCTTCGGCCCGTTCCTCTCGGTGCCGGCCATGTACCTCATCCACTGCATCCTCACGCAGCCCATCCAGAAAGCCCCCCCGAAGATCGCCGCGCTGATGGTGCTGGCGCTCGGCGTCTTTCTTTCGTTCTCCCGCGCAGCCTGGGCCCTCAACCTCTTCTGTGTCGTCGCCTTCGTCTTCGTCATGCTGCTCAAGGAGCGAAACGGCCTCTTCCGCCTGCGGATTCTGGTGTTGGCTCTCGTCGGCGGGATCATGATCGTCGGCGCCCTCCTCGTCGCGCTGCAGTCCGAGCAGGTCGCGACACTCTTTTCCAGCCGCTCGCAGCTGGTGCAGGATTATGACGGCGGCCACCTCGGCCGCTTCGATCGCCATCGCCTCGGCTTCCTGATGTCGATGGAAAAGCCGCTCGGCATCGGCCCGATGGTTTTCAGCACGATCTTCCCGGAGGATGAGCACAACGTCTGGCTGAAGTCGCTGACGTCCTACGGCTGGCTCGGCTTTGTCAGTTACGTGACGCTGATCGTCTGGACGCTCTCGCTCGGCTTTCGCTTTCTGCTGCTCAACCGCCCTTGGCAGACCTATCTGATGATCGCCTGGGTCGCCGTTCTCGGCCATGTCGGGGTCGGCAATGTCATCGACACGGACCATTGGCGCCACTTCTATCTGCTCATCGGAATCATCTGGGGATGCGCCGCCCTTGAATATCGCCATCGCCGGCAGGCGCGCGCCGGCCGGAGCTCCTGACCATGGAACATGTGGTTCCGCGCCGGTCGCCGGCCCCTCCCCTCAAGCTCCTGCAGGTGCTGGAGCCGAGTGGCGGCGGCTCGGGCCGGCACTTTCTCGATCTGTGCCGCGGCATGCACAAGCGCGGGCATCACGTCGAGGCCGTCTATTCGCCAGTGCGCGCCGAGGAAGGTTTCGTTCGTGAACTGAAGGCAATCGGCCTGCCGGCCGTACACGCCGTCAACATGAAGCGCGCACCCGGACCGTCTGACTTCGGCTACTTTCTCGAACTCCGCCGCATCATGCGGGCCAACGTTTTCGACATCATCCATGGCCACAGTTCCAAGGCCGGTGCGTTGACACGCCTGCGGCTGCCTGGTTCTCATGTTCCGCGGATCTACACGCCCCACGCCTTTCGCACACTGGACCCGACGCTCGGCCGTGGTGGACGGTTGATCTACGGCACGATCGAATGGGCGCTGGCCCGTTTCTTTACCGATCAACTGATCTGCGTTTCCGACGACGAGTTCCACCATGCGCTCTCGCTGCATATGCCCGAGAAGCGCATGTCGGTGATCGTCAACGGCGTGGCACCGCCCTCATGCGAAATGGCGCAGACGCTGCGCGCGAGCTTCGGGATCGCGCCGGACGCTTTCGTCTTCGGCTTCGTTGGACGACTTTCCGTACAGAAGGCGCCGGAACGGCTGATCGCAGCGTTCAAGAGTGTCGCCGCTTCCGTCAGAAACAGCCACCTGGTCATGGTCGGCAGCGGCGAGCTCGAAGGTGACCTTCGCAAGGCGATCGCCGAAAGCGGACTGCAGAACCGCATGCATCTCACCTCTGCCTTTACCGGCCCGCAAGCCGTTCCCGCTTTCGACCTCCTGGTGATGCCAAGCCGCTACGAGGCCATGTCCTATGTGATGCTCGAAGGGGCCGCCGCCGGCAAGGCGATCATCGCAACCGACATCGGTGGCGCGCGCACGGTGATCGAGGACGGGCGGAACGGTTACATCCTGCCCAATAGCGACGACACGTCCGCGCTCGCCAAGACCATGATCCAGGCGGCGGATCCCGAACCCTTCAAGGCCCTGTCGGCTAGCGCCGAAAACCTGAAGGACCGCTTTACGCTCGCCGTCATGCTCGATCGCACAGAGGCCCTCTACCAGAAGGCGGCCTCAAAGCGGCAGACGGTCGACCTGCTCCAGTCAACCAGGTAGCGCAGAAAGAACGGCGTGATTGCCGCGCTGTATTCTCGGGAAACAAAAAAGAGGCCCTGCTGAAGGACCTCTTTTGCTGCGTTTGCAGGATCGCTTAAGGCGTCGACCCTTCTGCGCCCGAACCGCCACCGGTATCGGGATTTGAACTCGGCGCCCCGGTATCACCGTTGGCGTTTGCGGTGCCGGTATCAGGGTTGGAGCTCGGAGCACCGGTGTCCGGGTTGGAACTCGCTGTACCCGTATCGCCCGGCGAGCCGGTGGGCTGGCCCGGAACGAGGATGACGGCGTCGTCTGCACGGGCAGTGCCGGACGCCGAGATGAGCGGCATCGCCGTCAGGGCCGAAAGCCCGAGCAACGACGCGGCAAAAATCTTCGAAAACGTCTTCATTACATTTCCTCCTTTGGCAGACAGACGCCCGCCATGAGGCCATTCCATCACTTTCGCGAGGACGGCGATCGACCCCAGCCGCGTGGACCATCGCACCGGAACGAGGCATTTTAGCGATTTCCGATGGGCGATAAATTTTGTCAGGCGCAAGCGACAAAACCGCATCCGATCTCGGAGCAGACACGGTGGGCCAAAGCGAAACAATCAGCAGGCGTTTGAGATTTTTGCCGGGGCAATGGGTGCCCGAATGCGCGATTTTACGCGTGGAACTGCTGGCTACCGCCAGCCGCCAATTGCGGTAGCGCTGCTGTATGACTGAAATCAAAGAGGAAAATGGTCGGAGCGGCGGGATTCGAACCCACGACCCCTTGACCCCCAGTCAAGTGCGCTACCGGGCTGCGCTACGCTCCGAACCGAGGAAACCCCTATATAACCAACGCTTAGAGCGCAAGCGGGAAAATGCGGCCTGGATCGAAAAAGGAACAAACGGCGTGGAAAAGTATGTTTGGGAACCGAAAGTCCAACGGGACTTTCCGGAAACTCACAGCATGGCGTCGCGCCTGTGATGCGACCGTGGAGCGCCACTGGGTGTCTGCAAGTTCCGATGCTGCTTGACGAGGAAATCACCGACCGCTCGTCCGTCTACCGAACCTTCACCAAAACGAGATCCCGTCGCTCGAAACTTGCTGCCTAACGCAACGTGAGCTTGCCATCATGGATGATTTGAGGGACAGTTTGATACTGGCCCTTGAGGCCTGGAGCGTCTCCCCTTCTAGGAGAAAACCATGCCTCTTAAGTCCCTTATGGCCCTCACCGCGCTTGCGCTTCTCACGCTCTCCGGCTGTGCGACCTCCGGTTCGACCAACACGACCTATGCGCAGTGGACCGGCCCCTACCCGGAGCCCGACGTCTCCGCGGCGAGCCCCGGCGGCTTCCGGATCTCCTACTGACGCCTTTCAATCCTTGCTGGAATAGTCGCGCGGGCGCCCTGCGGACGGGCGCGCATATGCCCCCCCGTCGGCGGGCACCCCGCCGACGGCACCATCTTGGCAATCGTGTAAAAGGTGTCTGTGGAGGCAACCGCATTCGGCAGACGTTCGGCCGTGCGGAACCGGTCTTGATAATCGCCTGAAATGGCTTTCTCAGCGCACCTGATCGAGAAGCCGCTTGCATTCCAGGAGGTCGTAGAGCGCCTCCTGAAGCAGGGCGCGATCTTCCTTGCCAACGGACGAGGATTTTCCGAGCGAGATCTCCGGCACGTCGTCGCTGTTGCCGCCGAAGGAGAAGAAACGGCGGCTCGCCGGCGCCTTGGCGCGGCCGACGATCTGATCCTCCTCGGAAAGACCAGCCTTCGGCGGTGCCGGCTCCTCGTTGCTGGAGGCTGCCAGCGCCTCGACGGTCGCGAGATCGCCGCTTGCAATCGCCGCGACGAACTTGTTGCCGTTGGTCTTCAGGAGCTTCTGTACGCCCTTGATCGTATAGCCGTGATCATAGAGCAGATGCCGGATACCCTTCAGAAGGTCGACATCCTCCGGCCGGTAGTACCGCCGGCCGCCGCCGCGCTTCATCGGCTTGATTTGCTGGAAGCGGGTTTCCCAGAAACGCAGGACATGCTGCGGCAGATCGAGATCGTCAGCGACCTCGCTGATGGTGCGAAAAGCGTCCGGGCTCTTTTCCATATCGTTCCCAATCCATGCCGTGCGACTCAGGCTCGAAAGCCGTAGTGAAGCCGATACCGCGCCAATGATGGCACGAATCGGCTCCATTTCAACGGCTTATGGATGGGTTTTCAACCACATTTGTGGCTGTCGTCAGGCGTTCACGAAACGGGAGATACCGGTTTCTGCTTGGCCCTGCGGCCCAGATGCGCCTTCAGGACGCGCTGCTTCAAGACATTCGACGCCTTGAAGGTCATCACGCGCCGGGGCGAAATCGGCACTTCCTCGCCGGTTTTCGGGTTTCGCCCGATGCGTTCGTTCTTGTCGCGGACCTGGAAGGTCGCGAAAGAGGACAGCTTCACACTCTCGCCACGCACGATTGCGTTGCATATTTCGTCAATGACGGTTTCCACCAATTCGGCAGACTCTGTCCTCGACAGACCCACCTTGCGAAAAACCGACTCAGCCAAGTCCGCCCGTGTTACTGTTTTTCCGCTCATCTTCCCCCACCAACGTCTGGTACGCCGATCAGCGTCCGAAGACTATTGCCCTTGCCTTTTGCGGTCAAGCGTCTGTTGCTTAAGCAATTTCTTTACCAGCGGAGAAGCACGGAGCCCCAGGTGAAGCCGCCGCCCATGGCCTCGAGCAGGACGAGGTCGCCCTTCTTGATCCGGCCGTCGCCCGCCGCCGCATTCAACGCCAGCGGAATGGAGGCTGCGGAGGTGTTGCCATGGAGATCGACCGTGACCACAACCTTATCGAGAGGGATGCCGAGCTTCTTGGCGGAGCCGTCGATGATGCGCCGGTTGGCCTGGTGCGGCACCAGCCAATCCAGATCTTCGGCCGTCGTCCCGGTCGCCTCGAAGGCAGCCTCGATCACATCGGTGATCATGCCGACCGCGTGCTTGAAGACTTCGCGGCCTTCCATCTTCAGATGGCCGACCGTCCCCGTGGTCGAAGGGCCGCCATCCACATAGAGCTTGTCGCGATGTGCGCCGTCGGAGCGAAGCTTCGCCGTCAGCACGCCCCGGTCGGCAATGGTGCCCTCGCCTTCCTGGGCTTCCAGGATGATGGCGCCGGCGCCGTCACCGAAGAGCACGCAGGTCGTGCGGTCGTTCCAGTCGAGGATACGCGAGAAGGTCTCCGAGCCGATCACCAGCACGCGCTTGGCAAGCCCACCGCGGATATAGGCATCCGCCGTGGTAACCGCGTAGACGAAGCCCGAGCAGACCGCCTGCATGTCGAAGGCCGCGCCATGGCGCATGCCGAGGCGGTCCTGGATGTTGACAGCCGTTGCCGGAAACGTGTTGTCGGGAGTGGAGGTCGCCAGGATGATCAGGTCGATATCATCAGGGGTAAGCCCCGCATTGGCGAGCGCAGCACGCGCGGCACCTTCGCCGAGCGAAGCCGTGGTTTCGCCCTCGCCGGCGATATAGCGCTGCCGGATGCCGGTGCGCTGCACGATCCACTCATCGGACGTATCGACCTTGGATTCCAGCTCCTGATTGGTGACCACGCGCTTCGGCAAAGCTGCGCCGAAACCGCGAACGACGGAACGGATCATCTATTCAAACCTCATCATTCATGCCGGCGGAAAGGGCCTTGGGCGGTTCGCCGCCATGGTACTTCGCCAGATCGAGCTCGATCTTCGACTTCAGGCCATTCTTCACCATGTCGTAGCCGACATCGATCGCGGCTGCAAAACCCTCGGCATCTGCACCACCATGGCTCTTGATCACGACGCCATTGAGGCCGAGGAACACGCCGCCATTGACCTTCCTCGGGTCCATCTTCTCCCGCAGGCGGTCGAATGCGCCCTTGGCCAGGATGTAGCCGATCTTGGCAAGAAGCGTGCGCGACATCGCCGCGCGCAGATATTCGGCGATCTGGCGCGCGGTGCCTTCGGCGGCCTTGAGTGCGATGTTGCCGGAAAAACCTTCCGTGACGACGACGTCGACGGTCCCGCGACCGATGTCGTCACCCTCGACGAAGCCGTAATAGTCGAAGCCGTCGATGTTGGCCTCACGGATCAGGCGGCCGGCTTCCTTGACCTCTTCCTGTCCCTTGATTTCCTCGACGCCGACATTCAGCAGCCCGACCATCGGCCGCTCGATCTCGAACAGCGCCCGTGCCATGGCGCCGCCCATCAGCGCGAAATCCATCAATTGCTGCGCGTCCGCGCCGATCGTCGCGCCGACATCGAGCACGATGCTCTCGCCTTTCAGCGTCGGCCAGATGGCGGCGATCGCCGGCCGTTGAATTCCCTGCATGGTGCGCAGACAGAAGACCGACATGGCCATCAGCGCGCCGGTATTGCCGGCGGAAACGACGACATCTGCCTCGCCGGCATTGATCGCGTCGATCGCTTTCCACATGCTTGACTTGCCGCGGCCGCGGCGAAGCGCCTGGCTCGGCTTCTCGTCCATGGCGACTGCAATCTCGCAGTCGTAAAAGGTGCTGTTGGCCTTCAGTTTCGGATGTTTTTCAAGGAGGCCCGCGCACTGCGCTTCGATGCCGAACAAAACGAACTTGATGTCCGGATGACGTTCAAGCGCCCTTGCGGCGCCGGGGATGACGACTTCAGGACCATAGTCGCCCCCCATCACGTCAAGTGAAATTCTGACCACGCGTGTCTTATCCTTCATTTCTGCCACACAACACGTGCCGCCGCGGCGTACTCAACGGAAACGCATTGACGAAACATATTGCTTCTGACGCTTGAGCCAAGCACGCGGCAGATCGCTTTAGCGGCTCTTCTGGCCGGTTTGGGGCCAAAATACTGCTTTTCCTTTGCGTGACAACCGAATTGTAGATGACGCTTTCGCGACCTCAGTCCTTTTTCCAGTCCTTCAGGACCGCAAAGGGGTTCGGCTTCTTGTCATCGGCAGATGTGCTCTCGATGCGCTCGCCGAACGTCACGCCGGGCTTACGGGGATAAGGCTCGATCGCGAGTGCAACCTGCTCGCTGACGACGACGCCGGCGTCGATGGTGTCGCCGATAAAGGTATCGGGAATATCGGGGCCGTCAGGGTCGAGAATCATCTCGCCGCCGTCATTGCTCGCCTGGCGGGCAAGCCGCGAGCCCTCGGGCACGAAGATCGCTTCGACCGGTTCGTCGATATCGGCTTCGACCGGCTCAAGAGTAACGACACAGCTCTGCACGACGCGGGCCTTGACGTCGCCCTTGATCTTCACGCCATCCTTCTTCCAGCGCGCGATCTGCAGGTCGGCTTCGAGCGACAGAACCTCGTTGATGTTCCAAAGCGCGGCAAGCGCCTTGCGCTCGCGCTCGTTGGCGGAGAGATGCACGCTGACCGCGTTCGCCGAAATGTGCCCTACTTTCACCGGATAAGAAAAGGCCGCCTGACTTTCGTCTTTCATGATTGGATCCTTCCTCGCGCGGGCTACCTGGCACCCATCGCGAACGCAGCCGCCAACCGGCTGCCGGTGGCGACGCTCTTGTTTTCTATTACGCCCCAGCCGGCGGAATGTGCAACTGGCCGATTTCGACGGCGTCTTCCGCGACGTCGACGAGCTGGGCCTCAACCGCCAGCAGATAGCCAGCGAGCGCAACCATCGAAGGCGCCGCGTCGCCGCCATCAGGGTGGAAGTTGCGCCTGAGCGCTGCCGCCAGGGCCTCGACGTCCCTTGCTTCCAGCGCCGCCGCATAGGATTCGAGTCGACCGTAATACATGCCGGCCAACTTCTTCATCTTCTTCGGCACGCCGGCATCGCCGACGCCGAGCTCGCGGATCGAGTGATCCACATCCTCGAAGAAGGCATCGATGATCTCCTGGGCGATTTCCTGGCCAGGCCTTGCCGAAGCACGTGTGCGGCGGAAATAGAGGATCAGCGTCGCCGACAGCATCTCGAACCGGCCCATGACCGTGTCCGGAACATCGAGGTCGGTGTAAAGGTAGGGCTGGCGTGCCGCCGCCGTCAGCAATGCATATTGCCGCTCGACAATCGCGGTGTTGCCACTTTTTCTTTTAAACAGTCCAAAAATCATCACAAAGCTCGGGCTTGGCTTTCTCGAAATGCGCGCAAGCGCCCATGACGTTGTTGCATGACAGCCGAAGCTGGTTTACCGAAGCAGGCACGAATTGCAATGGCGGATCTGCCATCGTTTCTCCAAGGGGAGCTGTCGTTGACGAAGCGGTATTTGAGAAAAAACTTTAAGACCCTCGGCCGCGTGGCGGTCGTAGCCACCATCGCCGGTTTTACCCTTTCCGCATGCCAGTCCGCCAATGTCGGTGAAGTTCTCCATCAGGGCTATGTGGTTGATCAGCAAACGCTAAACCTCGTTCCGGTCGGTTCCAGCCGCGAGCAGGTGCTGCTCTCGCTCGGCACGCCGTCGACGACCGCGACCTTCGACAACGAAGTGTTCTACTACATCTCGCAGACGCGCAAGCGCCCTGTCGCCTTCATGAAGCCCAAGCTGATCGACCAATCGATCCTGGCCGTCTATTTCGACAAGGAAGGCACCGTCAGCCAGCTGGCTCACTATACGCTGAAGGACGGCAAGGTCTTCGACATGCTGACACGCACGACGCCGACAGGTGGCAAGGAAACGAGCTTCCTCGGCCAGCTGCTGACGGGCCCCGGCGCCGGTCAGGCCGCGGCGCGCAGCCTGTTCAAGGACTTCGGCAACTAAAGCCTCCCCATTCCAAACAAAAGGCCCGCGGAACGATGTTCCGCGGGCCTTTTGTTTGCGCATCGATGCGATCAGGCGAGGACGGCCAGAAGCAAGAGCGCCACGATGTTGGTGATCTTGATCGCCGGGTTCACGGCCGGCCCGGCCGTGTCCTTATAGGGGTCGCCGACGGTGTCGCCGGTTACCGACGCCTTGTGGGCGTCGGAGCCCTTCAGATGGCGTTCGCCGTTCTTGTCGACAAACCCGTCCTCGAAGCTCTTCTTGGCGTTGTCCCAGGCACCGCCGCCCGAGGTCATCGAGATCGCCACGAAGAGGCCGTTGACGATGACACCGAGCAGAGAGGCGCCGAGAGCCGCGAAAGCCGAAGCCTTCGAGCCCGAGAGCAGCAGCACGCCGAAATAGACGACAATCGGCGCCAGCACCGGGAGCAGCGAAGGAATGACCATTTCGCGAATCGCCGCTTTTGTCAGAAGGTCGACGGCGCGGCCATAGTCCGGCCGTTCGGTCCCCTGCATGATGCCGGGCTTCTCGCGGAACTGGCGGCGAACCTCTTCGACGATCGACCCGGCCGCACGGCCGACCGCAGTCATCGCGATACCGCCGAAGAGGTAGGGAATGAGGCCGCCGAAGATCAAACCCGCGACCACATAGGGGTTGGAGAGATCGAAGGAGATCTGCCCGACATCGGCGAAGTACGGATACTTGTCGCCATTGGCGGCAAAGTAGCTGAGGTCGTTCGAGTAGGCGGCGAAGAGCACCAGCGCGCCGAGACCGGCCGAGCCGATCGCGTAGCCCTTGGTGACGGCCTTGGTGGTGTTGCCGACGGCGTCGAGCGCGTCGGTGGATTTACGCACTTCCGGCGGCAGATGCGACATTTCCGCGATGCCGCCGGCATTGTCGGTGACCGGACCGAAGGCGTCGAGCGCCACGATCATGCCGGCAAGGCCAAGCATGGCGGTGACGGCGATGCCAGTGCCGAAGAGGCCGGCAAGCTGGTAGGTCGCGATGATGCCGCCGACGATGACGATCGCCGGCAAAGCCGTCGATTCCAGCGAGACGGCCAGGCCCTGGATCACGTTGGTGCCGTGACCGGTCACCGACGCCTGGGCGATCGAGTTGACCGGCCGCTTGTTGGTGCCGGTATAGTATTCCGTGATCACCACGATCAGGGCCGTTACGATCAGGCCGAGAATACCGCAGAGGAACAGATTCCAGCCGGTGATCTCCTTGCCGGCGACGGTGCCGATCGTGCCCCAGCCGATGGTGAAGGACGTGGCGGCGCCGAGACCGAGGATCGACAGGACACCGGTCACGATCAGGCCCCTGTATAGCGCACCCATGATCGAGTTGTTGGACCCGAGCTTCACGAAGAAGGTGCCGACGATCGAGGTGATGATGCAAGCCGCGCAGATGGCGAGCGGATAGACCATGACGGTCGCAAGCACAGGCGTGCCGGCAAAGAAGATCGCCGCCAGAACCATGGTCGCCACGACCGAGACCGCATAGGTCTCGAACAGGTCGGCTGCCATGCCGGCGCAGTCGCCGACATTGTCGCCGACGTTGTCGGCGATGGTTGCCGGGTTGCGCGGATCATCCTCGGGAATGCCGGCTTCGACCTTGCCGACGAGGTCGCCGCCGACGTCGGCACCCTTGGTAAAGATGCCACCGCCGAGACGGGCGAATATCGAAATCAGCGATGCGCCGAAGCCGAGCGACACCAGTGCGTCGATGACTTCGCGCGAGGCGGGCTCATGACCCAGGCCGGCCGTGAGGACGACGTAGTAGACCGAGACGCCAAGGAGCGCGAGGCCGGCCACAAGAAGGCCGGTGATCGCGCCGGATTTGAATGCGATATCGAGGCCGGAGGCGAGGCTCACTGACGCCGCCTGGGCAGTGCGGACGTTTGCCCGGACCGAAACATGCATACCGATGAACCCCGCGGCGCCCGAAAGGATCGCACCGATCAGAAAGCCGAAAGCGGCGGCGGGAGAAAGAAGAACCCAAGCGGCGATGAATACGACGACGCCGACAATGGCAATGGTCTTGTATTGACGCGTGAGATAGGCCTGCGCCCCTTCACGAATGTAGCCTGCGATTTCTTGCATGCGGGCGTTCCCCTGGTCGGCGGCAAGCACCGACTGTGTTGCCCAGATGGCATAAGCCACCGCGAGCAACCCGCATGCGATAACGCCCAATAAAATGGTCATTTCGCATTACCCTCCGTTACAACCCGCGGACTCACTCCCGGCCGCAGGCCCCTCAAAACCGCGAATCACGCACCACCTCCTCAAGCAGCACCCCTCACGGCGCGGCCAGAGTGCGGTTGCAACAGGAGATCGTCAAGCCCCGAGAAACGCCACTGGCGGCGCCTCGTTCGCTTTAGATTTCAGGGGAATGGAGCGTTAGGCGGCGGGCTTGCGCGGCGCCCGCTTCAGAAGCAGCAGGAGGATAAGGCAGACGATGGTTACCGGCCACACGACCGCGTTCAGCATGTCCCAGCCATAGGCGGTGAGCACCTTGCCCGAGGCAAACGACGACAGCGCCACCGTGGTGAACAGGATGATGTCGTGGAAGGCCTGAACCTTGTCGGCCTCCTGTGGGCGATAGCTGCTGGCAACGATCGCCGTCGAGCCGATGAAGCCGAAATTCCAGCCAAGGCCGAGCAATACGAGCGCGCCCCAGAAGTTCCAGAGCTCGATACCCATATGCGCAACCGCCGCGCACGCCATCAGCAGAAGGAGGCCGCAGCCGACGATGCGCTCGGCGCCAAAGCGGCTGATGAGCATGCCGGTGACGAAGCTTGGCGCGAACATCGCCAGCACGTGCCACTGGATGCCGAGCGTGGCGAGTTCGGTCGAGAAGCCGCAGCCGATCACCATGGCGACCGGCGCCCCGGTCATCATGAAGGTCATCAGTGCGTAGCTGGAAATGCCGCAGATCATGCCGGTGGCGAAGCGTTGGCTGCGGACAATCTCGCCGAGGGGACGGACAGACTGATCGTGGTGGGCACTCACCATTGCGCCCGGCTCGGGCAGCCGCAGCGGCGCGAAAAACAGGGCTGCAACCAGGCAAATCGGCATCAGGACGACGAAAGCCCCGGCAAAGGAAACCGGCGCGAACAGGTCGCCAGCAAAAATGACGATCTGCGGACCGAGAACGGCCGAAACGATGCCGCCACCAAGGATCAGCGAGATTGCCTTGGGCTTGTAGAACGACGGCGAGGCGTCGGCGGCGGCGAACCGCAACTTCTGCGTAAAGCCGTTCGACGAGCCGAGCATCGCAAGGGCGAAGGCGAAAAGCCAGAAATTCTCGCGGAAGAGCGCGACGGCGGCGAGTGCTGCCCCGGCGGCCGCGATTGCGGTCCCGCTCATGAAGGCGAAGCGGCGGCCGATCAGGCGCGACAACACCGCAACCAGCACGACGCCGAGCGCCATGCCGACGTTAAAGGCGGTGAGCGGCGCGGTGGCCAGCGACTTGTCCTCCGCCAGCATCTGGTAGCCGGCGACACCGCCGACCGAAAAGCAGATGGGGCCGACGACGCCAAGAACGGCCTGTGCGGCTGTCAGGAGGTAAACGTTGCGGCGTGTTTCGCGAAGGGTGTTCCCCATGTCCTCAGCAGCAGCCGCAACCATCGACTTTACTTCCTCGGTTCGCCGCGGACCTGCTTGGCAATGCGGTCGAGAACGGCATTGACCAGCTTGGGCTCATCATCCGAGAAGAAAGCCTTGGCGATCTCGACATACTCCGTGACGATCACCGGAACCGGCACGTCCTTGCGCTCGAGCATCTCGAATGTGCCCGCGCGCAAGATGGCACGCACGGTGGAATCGAGGCGCGACAGAGCCCAGTCGTCCTGGAGGGCCGAGCCGATCAGCGGATCAAGCTTGCGCTGGTCGCGCACGACACCGGCGACAATCGACCGGAACCAGGAGGCGTCAGCCTTCAGGTAGGTGTCGCCGTCGACATCCTGTCCGAGGCGATGCGCTTCGTATTCAGCAACCACTTCGAGGACACCGGTGCCGCCGATGTCCATCTGATAGAGCGCCTGCACCGCAGCGAGGCGTGCTGCACCGCGCTGGTTGACCTGCTTCAGCGGTTGATCCGAGGGGGTTTTCGTCACTTTTCCGTGCCCAATTTCTTCTTAAGTTCAATCATGGTCAGTGCCGCACGCGCAGCAAAGCCACCCTTGTCGCCTTCCGACCGGCGGGCGCGCGCCCAGGCCTGGTCGTCGTTCTCCACCGTCAGGATACCATTGCCGATCGCAAGGCTCTCGCTGACGGCGAGGTCCATGATCGCGCGCGAAGACTCGTTCGCGACGATGTCAAAATGGTAGGTTTCGCCGCGAATGACCATGCCAAGGGCCACGAAACCATCATATTCGGTGCCGCCCTCGTCGGCGCCGTCGAGTGCCATGGCAATCGCCGGCGGGATTTCGAGCGCACCCGGAACCGTCACGATATCATAGGTGGCCCCGGCTGCGTCCAGCGCATGCTTGGCGCCGTCGAGCAATGCATCGGCCATATCGTCATAGAAACGCGCTTCCACAATCAGGATGTGGGCTGCCGTGGTCTCTGCCATGGATCACCTGTCTTTGAGAGTTCCGCGCCGGATGCGACCGGCTGAGGCGGCGGTAAAACCACGCCCGGCGCCGAATGGCAAGCAAATTCCGCCGCAGACGGCCTTTTGCCGCGTTTACAGGGCCGCAACATGCGGCCGTTGCCGCTGCAAAATGCCAATGCCGTGGGTCTTGCGCGGCCGCGTTGCTGGCTCCAAGTTCGAAGCCGTCGATATCAAGCTGGATTTTTCGTATGCCCGAAATCGGTTCGACCAACATCGTCCTGCCCATGAAACCTCTTGGCGTCGTCTTCGACATGGACGGATTGCTCTTCGACACCGAAGCGCTCTACCGCGACGCGATGATCCAGACAGCGGCAGCGCTCGGTCACAACATGCCTGTCTCCCTTTATCTCGATACGATCGGGCTTTCGGCCGAGGCGACACGCATGTTGCTTCGCGGTCGTTTCGGCGATGCCTTCGACCTCGCTCAGTTCTGGGAGCGTGCCTCGGCGCAATTTGCGACAATGGCGACGACCGAGCTGCGGCTGAAGCCTGGCGTCGTCGATCTCCTCGACCTGCTTGACGGCATGGGCCTGCCGTTTGCGATTGCCACCTCGTCACAACATCACGACGTCCAGCGCAATCTCGACCGGCACGGATTGCGCGACCGCTTCCCGACGGTCGTTGCCTATGGCGACTACGATCATGGCAAGCCGCACCCGGCCCCCTTCCTGACGGCTGCAAGTCGGCTCGGTATCGCGCCGCAGTATTGCCTCGCTCTCGAAGATAGCCACAACGGCGTGCGTTCGGCTTCGTCTGCCGGCATGATGACGGTCATGGTGCCCGATCTCCTGCCACCGACCGGAGAAATGAAAACCCTTTGCGTTGGGATCGCCAGGTGTCTTCACGAGGTCGCCACGGCGCTGAGCGGCAGACGAACGTGACCGCGCAGCTCGGCGTTAAACCAACGCGCGATAGCGCCCAGATGCTTTCGCCAATGGATTGCAACACTAGGATGTATTCCTGTAACCATCGTCGCTAATTTTAGCGATCGCAGGTTGACGACGGGACGAACGCGCGACACGGATAGAACGTATTAGCGTTGCCGCGACAACGGTACGCGAGGGAGGAACATGTGACCGATACTAAAAAGCCGATCGTTAATCCCAAATACCTAGAACTCGACCACTGGACGCATGGCACCTTTTTCGAATCCCGCGACGCCGCCTTCGGCGCGCTACTCGGCCTCAAGGATCTGGGCATCGGCTACGGTGAAGTACCGCCGGGCAAGTCCGGCTGCCCGTTCCACAATCATCACGTCGAAGAAGAACTTTTCATCATCATCGAAGGCGAAGGCACGTATCGCTTCGGCAGCGAGCGGTATCCGGTCGGCCCCGGCGACATTCTGGGCGCCCCTGCGGGTGGACCGGAAACGGCCCACCACCTGATCAACACCGGCTCGGTGCCGCTCAAGTACCTTTCCATCTCGACCAAGGCGGCCACGGAAATCTGCGAGTATCCGGACTCCGGCAAATTCCTTGCCAGGACGCGTGGTTCCGATGGCCAAAGACGCTTCCTTTTCACCGGCCGTCCGGAAAGCGATGTCGACTACTGGGACGGCGAGCCCGGCGCCTGATTTCATCACAGCTTAGGATCGAATATGCATAGCGTTCCCATTATCGAGACCGACCGCCTCATCCTGCGCCCCTACCGCCGTGACGATTTCCCCGCCTATTCCGCGCTGTTCGGCGATGCCGACGTGATCCGCTATGTCGGCGGGGTGCCGTTTACGCGCGAACAGTCCTGGACGCGATTCCTGCGCCAGGTCGGCATGTGGCACTATTTCGGCTTCGGCTTCTTTGCCATCCAGGACCGGGAGACCGGGGGTTTTCTCGGCGAGGCCGGCTTCCACGACGTGCACCGCGCCATCACGCCTTCGCTCGAAGGGACGATGGAAACCGGATGGGCATTGTCACCGAAAGCGCACGGCAAGGGGCTGGCGACGGAAGCCGTCAGTGCGGCGCTCAAGTGGGCCGACCACCAGTTTCCGAAGCTACGCAAGACCTGCATCATCGACGTCGGAAACCGCGCTTCGATCCGGGTCGCGGAGAAGCACGGCTTCAAGGAATTCTGGCGAACGACCTATCACGGCAACCACGTGATCATGTTCGAGCGCCACCAGAAGGCAGCAGCCGCGACAGGCGACCGAAGGGCTCGCGCGCACGCCGAAACATGAACAATTTTTAATTGTTTTCCCGATGCCAGCGCCATGGAAAGGGCCACATTCCGGCCCAGTTTCCTAGTCGTTGGCACGACGCGCCCTCCCCAAGAAGGGAGCAAACGCCGACCAATCAGTCGAAACAGTCCAGCGCCTTTGCTTGCGGGTGACAACGCCCGCAAACGAACCCTGCTGGCCGCCGCAATGGGCGATCCTCACCGGCCCGGAAACCCGCAAGGTTCCGCGTTCCCGTAACGGGTCGGCTTGCGCCTTGTTGCCGGCAAACAAAGGAGCATGACCATGAACCGCATAGCCAAGCTTTCCGTCATCGCTGCTCTCTCCGCCCTTTCCTTCGGCGGCGTCTCCTATGCTGCGAGCGCAGCCATGAACTGGCCGGCCGAAATCGACCACACCGTTCGCGATTTCAAGGGCGATCATTTCAACGTCGTCGACGTGGATACGCTGAAGGAATCGAGCCAGACGCGCATGTGGATCAACGAAGCGACGCCGCAACAGATTTCGTCCCTGCACGCGGCCGTCGAAGGCAACAAGCCGCTTGCAGCCAAGCTCAAGGCGCAGAATGTCGAGATGAACAACATTGCCGGCGCCGAACAGGCAGCCGATGGCAGCCTGACCCTCTACGTGCGTTGAGTGTCAATACCTCCCGAAACCAGAACCGCCCCCGATTGGGGGCGGTTTGCATTCGGCAAAAGAGGAAGTCGGCTTACTCCGGCTTTGGTGCCGGGAATTCGGCGAGGCGCGCCGCATAACGCGCCATGGTGTCCACCTCGAAGTTGACGAAATCGCCGGCCTTGCGCTCACCCCAGGTCGTGACCTCCAGCGAATGGCGGATCAGGAGCACGTCGAACTCGGCGCCGGCGACCTTGTTGACCGTCAGCGACGTGCCGTCGAGCGCGACCGATCCCTTCGGCGCGACGAATTTCGCCAGATGCTCAGGCGCCCGCAGACGAAAGCGCACAGCGTCGCCTTCCGCTTCCACCGACAGAATTTCCGCCTTGTCGTCGACATGGCCGGAAACCAGGTGCCCGCCGAGCTCGTCGCCGATCTTCAGCGAGCGCTCGAGATTGATGCGCGTTCCCTTCGTCCAGCCGGCGATCGTCGTCAGGCGGAGCGCCTCTTCCCAGGCCTCGACCTCGAACCAGCGCTCGTTACTGCCGGCTTCAGGCAAAGCCGTCACCGTCAAGCACACGCCGGAATGGGCGATCGAGGCGCCCATGTCGATGGTCTTCGGGTCGTAGCTCGTGGCGACACGCAGCTTGATGCCTTCTTTCAGCGGGGTGACGGCGTCGACGGTGCCGATATCGGTAACAATGCCTGTGAACATCAGTTTTCTCTTTCGTATTCCTCGAACAGATCGCCGCCATACCGTGCCTCGGCGACGCGCCGGAAGCCTGCCGGCACGGACTTACGGTCAAATGGGGATGCAATGCCGTTTTCGCCAATGGTCCCCGGTCCGGTGTAGAGCTGGATACGGTCGACCAGATCAGCATCGAGAAAGGCGCGTGCAGCCACAGCACCGCCTTCGACCATCAGCGAGGAGATACCGCGGGAAGCGAGTGCCGCAAGAAGGTCGGCGATCGAGCCGGCTTCGAGCACCTCGACACCGGCGGCCTCCAGGGCCGCCTTGCGTGCTGCTCGGCCGTCATCAACGTCCGCATCCGCATCGCCGGATCCGTCGCTGGAGACCACGATGACCGGGACCGCCCGCGCCGTTAACACCAGTTTGGAGGAAAGCGGCAGGTCAAGCCGGCGGTCGAGAACGATGCGCAACGGCGAGCGATGTTCGAGCCCCGGCAAGCGCACAGTCAGTTCCGGATCGTCAGCCGCAGCCGTGCCGATCCCGACCAGGATCGCGTCGGTCTCCGCGCGCAGCATCTGTACCTGCCCGCGCGAAATCGGACCGGTGATGCGCACTTGCCCCTCGCCCTTGCGGCCGATCATGCCATCGGCCGAAACCGCAAGCTTGAGAGTCACATAAGGTCTCTTGCTGACCTGGCGCATGAGGTAGGCTTCAAGCGCGTGATGCCCTTCCTCGGGGAGCACACCGATATCGACGGTGATGCCAGCATCGCGCAGGCGCACGACGCCACGCCCGGCAACCCGCACGTCCGGATCGAGGATCGAAATCACCACGCGGGATATGCCGGAGGCGACAAGCGCATCGGCGCAAGGCGGCGTCTTGCCGTGATGGGAGCAAGGCTCCAGCGTCACATAGGCCGTAGCACCCCTCGCCTTCGCACCGGCCTCCGTCAGTGCCTGGGTTTCGGCATGCGGGCGGCCGCTCCGCGCGGTTACGGCCCGGCCGACGATAACGCCGTCCTTGACGATCAGGCAGGCGACGGAGGGATTGGTGGATGTCTGTCCGAGATGGTGGCGAGCCAGCCTCAGCGCCGCGGCCATGAACCTCTCGTCTTCACGGTTGGGCGCTGTCATGGCTCTATCCAGCGTAATCTACTCGCCGGGATCGCGCGCGATCTTGGCGCTGATCTCGGTGATGACCTTCTCGAAATCCTCCGCATGGGAGAAATCGCGATAGACCGAAGCGTAGCGCACGAAGGCCACGTCATCGAGGCTCTTCAGCGCTTCGAGCACCTGCAGGCCGATTTCTTCCGAAGGGATCTCGGTCTCGCCGGAGCTTTCAAGGCGACGGACGATACCGGAAACCGCCCGCTCGATGCGGTCGCGATCGACCGGACGCTTGCGCAGCGCAATCTCGAAGGACCGCAGAAGCTTGTCCCGGTCGAAAGGAACCTTCCGACCGGTTTTCTTGATGATCATCAGTTCACGCAACTGCACCCGTTCGAAGGTCGTGAAACGACCTCCGCAATCCGGACAAATCCGGCGGCGGCGAATGGCATTCCCGTCCTCTGCCGGACGGGAATCCTTCACCTGACTGTCTTCAGAACCGCAATAGGGGCAGCGCATGGGCGACCGATCACATGTAGCCGTACATCGGGAAGCGGTCGGTCAGCTTGATGACCTTGTCGCGAACGCCAGCTTCGACGGCGGCATTGCCCTCGTCGGAGTTGGCGACCTTCAGGCCGTCAAGAACCTCGACGATCCGCTCGCCGATTTCCTTGAACTCGGCTTCCTTGAAGCCACGGGTCGTGCCGGCCGGCGTGCCGAGACGGACACCCGAGGTGACGAAGGGCTTTTCAGGATCGAAAGGAATGCCGTTCTTGTTGCAGGTGATGAAGGCACGGCCAAGGGCGGCTTCCGCGCGCTTGCCGGTTGCGTTCTTCTTGCGCAGGTCGACGAGCATCAGGTGGTTGTCCGTGCCGCCCGATACGATGTCGAGGCCATTGGCCTTTAGCGTTTCGGCGAGCGTGCGGGCGTTCTTGACGACCTGAGCCGCATAGTCCTTGAACGACGGCTGCAGCGCTTCGCCGAGTGCCACGGCCTTGGCGGCGATGACGTGCATCAGCGGACCGCCCTGGAGACCCGGGAAGACGGCCGAGTTGATCTTCTTGGCGATATCTTCGTCGTTGGTCAGAATCATGCCGCCGCGCGGGCCGCGGAGCGACTTGTGCGTCGTCGTCGTTGCAACGTGGCAATGCGGGAACGGCGACGGATGCTGGCCACCGGCAACGAGACCGGCGATGTGCGCCATGTCGACCATCAGCCAGGCGCCGACTTCGTCTGCGATCTCGCGGAAGCGCTTCCAGTCCCAGATGCGCGAGTAAGCGGTGCCGCCGGCGATGATCAGCTTCGGCTTGTGCTTGCGCGCCTGCTCGGCGACGTTGTCCATGTCGAGCAGGTGATCGTCTTCACGCACGCCGTAAGAGACGACGTTGAACCACTTGCCGGACATGTTGACCGGCGAACCGTGCGTCAGGTGACCGCCCGAGTTGAGGTCGAGGCCCATGAAGGTGTCACCCGGCTGCAGGAGCGCCAGGAACACGGCCTGGTTCATCTGCGAACCGGAGTTCGGCTGAACGTTGGCGAAGTTGACGCCGAAGAGCTTCTTGGCGCGCTCGATCGCCAACTCCTCGGCGATGTCGACGAACTGGCAGCCGCCGTAGTAGCGCTTGCCCGGGTAGCCCTCGGCATATTTGTTGGTCATGATCGAGCCCTGGGCTTCGAGCACGGCGCGGGAAACGATGTTCTCGGAGGCGATCAGCTCGATCTCGTGGCGCTGGCGACCCAGCTCCTTTTCGATCGCACCGAAGATGTCCGGATCGCTGTCGGCCAGAGAGCGGGTGAAGAAGGCGTCATTCGTCTGTGCAGTCATCGGCGCGAGGCTCCTCTCAAGGGTGGCAGTTCTTTAGCTTCCTCGCACGGCGAGAGCAATATCCGCTGTGCGGTTTGCGTCATTTCCCCCATCTGCCGCGCCGAAATATCGCGGCGCTCAACCCATGAAAAAGCCGCGCTCCCAAGGGAAGCGCGGCTCGAAGAATTCCGTGTCGCAAATTCGCTTATTGCGGCAAGGCGTCCTGGTCGACCGAGCCGGGCGACTGCTCGACGCCATAGGGGGTCTGCAGCGCCAGTTCGGTGGCACCGTCGCGCTGATAGATATCGTCGCGGAACTGCACGACGCCGTCCTTGGCGGACCAGGCGGTGATGTAGGTGAAGAAAACAGGGACTTCCTCGGCGAGCGTGATCGGCGTGTTGACGCCGGTCTTGATGGTCGCCTCGATCTGCTGGCGCGACCAGCCGGGCGTTTCCTTCAGAAGCCAGGTCGAAAGGTCGCGCACGTTCTGTACGCGCACGCAGCCCGACGATTCGAAGCGCATCAGCTTGTTGAACAGGCCCTGCTGCGGCGTGTCGTGCATGTAGACCTGATGCTCGTTGTGGAAGTTGATCTTCGTCGACGACATCGCGTTGATCTTGCCCGGGTCCTGGCGGAACATCAGGTTCGGTGCCTTCTCGGCGTTCCAGTCGACGGTTTCCGGCGACACTTCGCCGCCGCTGCCATCAAACAGGCGGATCGAGTTGCGCGCCAGATAGGTCGGATCCTTACGCATCAGCGGCATGATATCCTTCTGGATGATCGAACGCGGCGCGGTCCAGTAGGGGTTGAGGATGACCTCGTAAATCTTCGAGTTGAGGATCGGCGACTGGCGGTCGATCTTGCCGACGATCGCCGTGTGGCGCAGCGCCACGCGGCCGTTCTCGACCGCTTCGATGTAGGCCGCAGGGATGTTGACCATCACGTAGCGGCGGCCGAGGTCGCCGGACATCGACTGCAGGCGCACGAGGTTGGTCTGGAGCTGGCCGAGGCGGGTGTTGGCGTCGACGTTGATCGCCTTCAGCGTGTATTCGCCGATGACGCCGTCCGCCGGCAGGCCGTGGCGGGCCTGAAAGCGCTTGACCGCGCCTTCGACGTAGCTGTCGAAGGACGAGGAGATGCCGGCCGAACGCGGCAGGTCGCCGGAAACCATCAGGCGCTGGCGGAGCTGCTGCACGGACGGGTCGGTGACGCCGAGTTCAAGCTTGACGCTGGTCTGGACCGACGGCCAGCCGCCCTGGGACACGATGTTCTGATAGTCGAAGATCGCCTGCTGCACATGGGCGATCGTTTCCGGGCCGAAAACCGGCGTGTTCGAAACGACCGTCGTCGCGGTGCGCGATGCCCCTTTCGCGTCAAACTGGTCATCCCAGGAGCCACGGCGAGGCGAATTGATGATCTCGTTCAGGGCGTCCTGTGCGCTTGCCGCGCCGGCGACTGCCACGGCGCCGAAGGTCGCTGCCGAGCGCAAGAAGGCGCGGCGCGAGAATGCATCAATTCCATTCTTTTTCGACATAATCCTACCATCCCAATGCGTCGGCACGCGCCCTATGCGCTGACACGCACGTTGCCGGAGCCCTAACACGATCGTGGTTAACAAAGGTCAACCAACGAGCCACCCTGCCCTCACATGTCTTCACGATGCCGCGAGTGAGGACCCTCATCCGGCAGGCGAAACGCGAAACGAATCCACACGCAAGAAAACACGTGGGCGCACCTACCGCATGCCGTCGTCGCTGTCATAGCAATATGGCCAATTCGTGTCTGGGCGCGAGCGAACGGCGACATGGCATGCCTTTTGCTTTTCGCCGGACGCGACGGGGTTGCAGCCGAACCGAGAACGGCAACATTCTGATTTACTAATGTTTTTGGTTTGAAAAATCGCGCGAACGCGAGGAAAGCGTGCCGCAGCGGTGCAGCTTTTCGGCAACAGAACGGGGTGCCGCAAATGGCAAAGGTCGGACACGCAGGGATTGCGCCCGACCCTTGAACTGGAGGTTTTGGCCTGATTACAGGCGATACATGATCGAGTCGTTCCAGAAGCGATCGAGGCGCTGCAGGAGCTTATTCATCTGGGTGAACTCGTCCGAGCCGATACCGCCGACCTTCTGGATCGAGCCGACGTGGCGCTCGTAGAGCTTGGCAACGGTTTCGGCGATTTCCTGGCCGTCTTCCGTCAGGCTGATGCGGACCGAGCGGCGGTCGACGCGGGAGCGCTGGTGGTTGATCAGGCCGAGATCGACGAGCTTCTTGACGTTGTAGGAGACGTTCGAGCCGAGGTAGTAGCCGCGGGAGCGAAGTTCGCCGGCGGTCAGTTCCGAGTTGCCGATGTTGAAGAGCAACAGGGCCTGAACGGCGTTGACGTCGCTGCGACCTTCGCGGTCGAACTCGTCCTTGATGACGTCGAGCAGGCGGCGGTGCAGACGCTCGACGAGGTGAAGGGATTCCATATAGAGACCGCGGATGGTTTCTTCCTGGGGGTCTCGGGGCTGAACTGCCTGCGGCTTCATCTTGGTGTTCATTTGACTGCCTCACTGTTTTGTTTGGCGGTGTCTGTTTGTCTTCCCGCCTTGAGTGAGACCCTATCGAATACGTCTAAAATTCTACTTAAACCGCAGCCTTAACAAGAGCTTGCCATTTGGCGACCCTGTCTCAGGGTGAATCAACCCTTACCTGCCTGGCGAGCCGCCAGCGCTGGTAGAAGATCGCCGCGCGGAAAAGAACGAAGGTAACGGCAACCGCCGCATGCAGCACGACCAGCAGCGGACGGCCGCCGAAACTGGCCGGATAGAACTCGTACATCACGATCTCGATGGCTGCCGCAACCACCCAGACGACCGGCCCCCAGGAGACCAGCAGCCACAGGCCGAGGGCGGCGACCGGATAGATGACGGCAAGTGCGGTTGCGGCCGCCCGCCACTCCGGCGTCAGGAGATCGAAGCGTCCGGCGCCGCCATGGGAAAAGCCGATCAGCATGGCCCAGTAGTTCAGCGCGAACCAGATGCATGAGGCGGAGACCAGACGCAGAAAGAGACCGAAGAGGATCTCGGTCAGCGACGGTTTCGGCACATGGGCAGAATCATGAAGCATGGCCGGCAAGATAGGGCGGGTCTTTGCCATCCGCCAGCGGCATCGCGCCGTCCCCTCCCCCACGGCTCCTCTTAAAGAGAAGAAATGCCGCAGCCGGTTCGCCGGCCGCGCGGTTCCCAATGGCGGCCAGCCCATGATAAAGCGCTTGGCTATCGACGATTTTCACGGGAAAGGCGCGGCGCGATGAACGACAGGACAAATCTTGTGGACAGGGTCACCGGCCATCGCCGCATGCGCCGCAACCGCAAGGCCGACTGGACGCGCCGGCTGGTGCAGGAAAACCGCCTGACCGTCGACGACCTGATCTGGCCGATCTTCATCGTGCCGGGCGAGAACATCATCCAGCCGATCGACGCGATGCCGGGCGTCAACCGCATGAGCATCGACAAGGCCGTGGAAGCGGTAAAGGAAGCGGCCGGTCTCGGCATCCCGGCGATCGCCACCTTCCCCAACATCGACCTGTCGCTGCGCGACGATACCGGCTCCAACAGTCTTGCGGCCGACAACCTGATCAACCAGGCGACGCGCGCCTTCAAGAAAGCCGTGCCTGAGATCGGCATCATCACCGACGTCGCGCTCGACCCCTTCACCAGCCACGGCCATGACGGCATCCTGCGCAATGGCGAGATCGTCAACGACGAGACGGTCGAGACGATCGCAAGGGCGGCCGTCGCCCAGGCGGACGCCGGCTCCGATATCATCGCCCCCTCCGACATGATGGACGGACGCATCGGCGCCATCCGCCAGGCGCTCGACGCTCACGGCCACCAGAATGTCGGCATCATGTCCTATGCGACGAAGTTCGCCTCCGGCTTCTACGGTCCCTATCGCGAGGCGATCGGCACCGGCGGCCTTTTGAAGGGCGACAAGAAGACCTATTACATCGACCCGGCCAACGGCACCGAAGCGATCCGCGACGCAGCCCTCGACGTCGAGGAAGGCGCCGACATGCTGATGGTGAAGCCAGGCCTTCCCTATCTCGACATCTGCTGGCGGATGAAGGAAGCCTTCGGCCTGCCGGTCTTTGCCTACCAGGTGTCCGGCGAGTATTCGCAGGTGAAGGCGGCGGCTGCCAACGGCTGGATCGATGGCGAGAAGGTGATGCTCGAAACGCTGCTCGCCTTCAAGCGCGCCGGCTGCGACGGCATCCTCAGCTACTTCGCGGTCGAAGTGGCCCGCATTCTCGCCAAGGGCCGCTGAAACGCACCGCTTGATCCCGGCTCCGATCCTTGTTTTGCAGGGAATGCCATCCCATATCCTTGCTGTAACCAAACGAGGCTTTTGACCGATGACCATGCACAACGAAGAACTGAGGCTGCCGAGCAATGACTGGCGCGCCTATCAGGGCGTGCTGTCGCGACGCGTCTTTGCCTTTCTGCTCGATTACGCGATCATCGCGCTCCTCTGGATCCCCGCGGCGGTCGTCGTCTTCTTCCTCGGCATCTTGACGCTCGGCCTCGGCTTCATGCTTTATCCGGCGCTCTTTGCAATCGTCGCCATGCTCTATTTCGGCCTGACGGTCGGTGGCCGCGAACAGGCCTCTCCCGGTATGCGCTTGATGGGCCTGGCGATTGCTCGAACTGATGGACGCCCGATGGACTTCCTGACGGCGATCGTCCACCTCGTCATCTTCTGGATCGCCAACGCGCTGCTGACGCCGCTGATCCTGCTGATCGGCCTTTTCACCGACCGCAGCCGCCTGCTGCACGACCTGCTGATCGGTACCGTCACGGTGCGCCGCGACATGTATTGAAACCGGCGCAGGCATAGAGCTGAAAGCGTAAGGCGGTGTTTTCCGCCTCACCGCCGCCACCTATTGTGGTCACCACTAAAATATCGGCCGGCGCAGGCGGAAGCGGCAAACGAGTGAGTTGACGTTTTCCATTCTTGCGCCATGCTACTGTCATGAACCACAGCGCGAAGAGTGACCTCCGCACTCGATGAACACACAGACCGCACCGTCTCCGCAATTTTATCTGACTGCGCCGGCAGCCTGCCCTTATCTGCCGAACGAGATGGAGCGGAAGGTTTTCACCCACATGGTGGGCGAGCGCGCGCCCGAGCTCAATGATCTCCTGACGCAAGGCGGCTTCCGACGCTCGCAGAACATCGCCTATCGCCCGGCTTGCGAGACCTGCCGCGCCTGTATTTCGGTGCGCATCCTCGCCAACGAGTTCAAGCCCACCCGTTCCATGCGCCGGGTGCTTGCCGCCAATCACGACGTGATCTCGGCGGAATATCCGGCCGAGCCGTCGAGCGAACAGTACAACCTCTTCCGCCGATACCTCGACCGACGCCACCAGAAGGGCGGCATGTCGGACATGTCGGTGCTCGACTATGCGATGATGGTCGAGGACACCCATGTGCACACCAAGATTATCGAGTATCGCCTGAGGGTGGAAGGCGACGGCGTCAGCGAGAAGGCACGCGGGCCGCTGATCGCTGCGGCGCTCACCGACCGCATGGGCGACGGACTGTCGATGGTCTACTCCTTCTTCGACCCGACGCAGGAAGAGCGGTCGCTCGGCACCTTCATGATTCTCGATCACATTCGCCGCGCCCGGGAGCGCGGCCTTCCCCACGTCTATCTCGGCTACTGGGTGAAAGGCTCGCGCAAGATGGGGTATAAAACAAAGTTTTTGCCGCAAGAGCACCTCATGGCCCGTGGCTGGGAGCGCTATGAAGGCGGAGACACCACCCTGGAAGCCGCTCCTACGAAAACGGGTTAGAAATTGAGTTCATCTTCCGATGCCGCGATGCACCGGCGCGGCCTTGCCATCACCGGCCTCGGCGGCCTTGCCCTCTCCTTCGACATTCCGCTCATCCGATCCGCCGGCGGCGACGTCTGGTCGCTGCTCGCCGTGCGCAGCCTGTCGACTTTCGTGATCGCGCTCGGCGCCTGGTTCGTACTCAACCGGGTGCTCGGCCGGAAGATTTCGCTGCTGCCGGGCAAGACCGGCCTTTTGGTCGGCGTCTTCTACGGAATCAATTCCTGCACGTTCCTGCTCGCCGTCTTCAACACCTCGACGGCGAATGTGGTCTTCATCCTCGCCTTCACCTCGATGTTTGCCGCCATCCTCTCCTGGATCTTTCTGAAGGAGAGACCATCGAACGCGACGCTCGTGACCATGCTGGTCATGGTGCTCGGCGTCGGGCTGATCGTCCAGGACGGACTGGAAAGCGGTCACCTCTTCGGCGACGCCATGGCGGCATCCTCCGCCTTTCTGCTGGCAAGCGCGATTACGATCAGCCGTGCGAGCAAGCGCGACATGGCGCTGGTGCCACTGGTGACGGCGATCTTCCCGGCGGCCGTCGCTCTCCTGATGCTGCCGGCCGGCGGCTTCACGATCGCCGCCCCCGGCTACATCCTCTTCAACGGCCTGGTGATGATCCCGCTCGCCTTCTTCTGCCTTGCGACCGGGCCGCGTTATCTCTCAGCCCCGGAAGTGGGCATGTTCTATCTGCTAGAGACTATTCTCGCGCCGATCTGGGTCTGGATGGTCTTCGCTGAAACGCCGACAACGCAGACGCTGATCGGTGGCTCGATTCTCGTCTTCGCGCTGATCGGCCATTCGCTTTGGCAGTTGCGCAGCCGGTCGCTGAGAGCGGCCGTTGCCTGCGCCGAGTAACGCTGTTCAAGACTTGTCGTCGCGCTGACCGCTGGGCCGCGGACGACGCTGCTTGTGGTCGACGCCCCGATCGCGCACCGGCAGCGGCTCCTGCGGCTGTCCCAGCGAAGCCGGGCGGACGCCGGGCATCTCTACGCGCATGACCCACAGTTCGCGGTTGGTGTTGATCCAGGTGGCCGCGACGCTCAACGGCGCCGGATTGCCGATCAAGGCGTCGCCGTCGCGCCGTTTGAGGCGGGTGACGAGGCCTGCAGCCTCCAGGAGCGCGATGTGCGTCTCCAGCTCTTCGCGGGTTGCCGCGACGGCTACGGCAATATCGGCGACGCGCGCCTCACCGGCAAAAAGGATCTCGAACACCCGGCGGCGGACCGGGTGGGCAAGGGCCAGCAGGACGTCATCAAGGGCTGTGGCATTCGGCATCGCTGTCATCCCTGTTGGACGCGCAGTGATCCATTATAGCCTTCCGGCTTACAAGCGCCAGTTGCGCCTGCGTTTCATTTGGATTTCCAATGATTTAAGAGATCGCGCCAAACTGCGCCAAAACGAAACAGGAGCCACGCGACCTCTCGACCGCATGGCTCTCCTTATCCCGGTCAGCCGCTGAACTTGCCGCTGCGCGGGAAGCCCTTCGGAACGACGCGGCCGGCAGAAGCGCGGTCGCCCTGCCATTCGATCAGTTCGTCCTTGGTCTTGGTAAAGACCCGGCCGGCGCTGTCTTCCCAGACGAGACCGTCGGCGATCGTGAAGCAGCGAATGTCGGAGATGCCGCCATCCTTGTAACGCTGCAGCCGCACGCCCTTGCCGCGTGCCATCTCGGGGATCTGAACGAGCGGGAAGACGACCAGCTTGCGGTTTTCGCCTACGACGGCCACGTGATCGCCCTTGACCGGAACGACCAGCTTCGCTTCGTCGCTGGCCGAGACGTTCATCACCTGCTTGCCCTTGCGGGTATTGGCGACGATATCGCTTTCGGTGACGACGAAGCCGTTGCCGGCAACCGAGGCGACGATGAGCTTGCGCGCCGGGTCATGAACGAAGGCCGTCAGGACGTCCTGGTCGGTCTCCATGTCGACGATGATGCGCAGCGGCTCGCCATGGCCGCGACCGCCGGGCAGCTTGTCGCCGCCGAGCGTGTAGACCTTGCCGCCTGTCGTGAAGACGAGGATCTTGTCGGTCGTCTGCGCCGGGAACGCCACCTTCAGCGCGTCACCCTCCTTGAACTGGAGCGACGACGTGTCGGAGATGTGGCCCTTCAGCGCGCGGATCCAGCCCTTCTCCGAGATGACGACGGTGATCGGTTCCTTCTCGATCATCGCCTGCTGGATCGCTTCTACGTCGGCGTCCGGCGCATCGGCAAAGGTGCTGCGGCGCTTGCCGATCTCGGTCGCCTTGGCAAACTTCTTTTTGACTTCGCCGATTTCCCAGGCGACGGTCTGCCATTGCTTTTCGTCGGAGGCGAGCAACGCCTCGATCTCGGCCTTCTCCTTCGAGAGCGCATCGAACTCGGTGCGGATCTCGAATTCCTCGAGCTTGCGCAAGGAGCGCAGGCGCATGTTGAGGATCGACTCGGCCTGGAGATCGGTGAGCGAGAACCGCTCCATCATCACCGTCTTCGGCTCATCCTCTTCGCGGATGATGCGAATGACTTCGTCGATGTTCAGATAGGCGACGAGGTAGCCGCCGAGGATTTCGAGCCGGCGGTCGATCGCGGCCAGCCGGTGGCGCGATCGGCGCTGCAGCACTTCGCGGCGATGCGCCAGCCATTCCGACAGCACTTCGTTCAGCGCCATGACCCGCGGCACGCGTCCGAGCGACAGCACATTCATGTTAAGCGGAATGCGACTTTCGAGCTCGGTCAGCTTGAACAGCGATTCCATCAGGATGCCGGCATCGACCGAACGGGTCTTCGGCACGAGGACGATGCGGATGTCTTCGGCCGATTCGTCGCGGATGTCTTCGAGCAGCGGCAGTTTGCGGGCGACCAGGAGCTCGGCAATCTTTTCGATCAGGCGGGACTTCTGCACCTGATAGGGGATTTCGGTGACGACGATCTGGTAGCCGCCGCGCCCAAGGTCTTCCTGCGCCCAGCGGGCACGAACACGGAAACCGCCGCGGCCGGTGCGGTAGGATTCGGCCATGCTTTCCCGGCCTTCGACGATCACGCCGCCAGTCGGGAAGTCGGGCCCTTCGATGCCGCCCTTTTGCGGGTTGGCCGGATCGTAAAGCAGATCCTCGACGGTCGCGTCGGGATGGCGGATGAGATGCAGCGCCGCGTCGCAGAGTTCATGCGCGTTGTGCGGCGGGATCGAGGTGGCCATGCCGACGGCGATGCCGGTCGCGCCGTTTGCGAGCAGGTTCGGGAAAGCGCCGGGGAGCACGGTCGGCTCCTGGTCTTCCTCGTTGTAGGTCGGGCGGAAATCCACCGCGTCCTGGTCGATGCCTTCCAGGAGCAGCGAGCAGACGTCCGTCATCTTCGCTTCGGTGTAACGCATCGCCGCGGCGTTATCGCCGTCGATGTTGCCGAAGTTGCCCTGGCCGTCGACCAGCGGATAGCGGATCGCGAATTCCTGCGACAGGCGCACCAGCGCGTCATAGATCGAGGCGTCGCCGTGCGGGTGGAACTTACCCATCACGTCGCCGACGATACGCGCGCATTTCTTGAACGAGGAGTTGGGGCGCAGCCCCATCTCGCTCATCGCATGCACGATACGACGATGCACGGGCTTCAGCCCGTCTCGGACGTCCGGAAGTGCGCGGTGCATGATGGTCGACAAGGCATAGGCGAGGTAACGCTCTTCCAGCGCCGCCTTGAGGTCAACCGGCTGAATGTGATCGTCCCCGCCTGACGGGGGATTGAGGCTTTGTCCCATAGGTTCTTGCTAGCGCAACAAACCCTGAACGGCAAGGTTTTCAGGGCTTGCGCTTGTGGAGAACCCCCTCGCCCCAAATAACCGGCTCTCGCACCGATCCGCTTGCCCCGGCGCAATGTTCGTGCAACGGTCGCGCCGCTATGCGTCGGAGGCTGCCGCCAGGTAACGTCCCGGAAAGCATGCCCGAGCAGGAACATGTGCGGTTCGCCCAAGCGAATATAATTTCGCCCTGTTTCGTAATAGCTTCGGCTGGAGTTGATTTGGACGATTTGCAAGGGGGATCGCAGGACGCGCATTGGCAGACGGAACTGGCGGCAGCGCGCCGCCGACAAAGACGAATGCTGCCATGTGCCTACAGTTGACGCCCTCGCCAAGGGAACCAGATCAGCGACGCCTTATCTTCTTAAACAGCTACACAATCAAAGATTTTCACGAAGGAACTCGAAATGATGCACACGCGCAAGATCCGCCTGATGATGGCGAGCGCCGCGCTTCTCACGCTGACCGGCCCGGCCTTCGCGCTCGATGGCGCCGATTTGATGAAGAAGCTCGACGCAGCGACGAACGCGAACGGCACCTCGATCACCTATGACAAGGCCGAAGTCGACGGCGACAAGGTGACGGTGACCGGCGTGAAGCTGAAGGTCGCGAGCCAGCCGGGCGACGCTGTGGACCTGAATATCGGGGACCTGACCTTTGAGGGCGTCGAGGAGACCGAAGGCGGCGGCTATTACGCCGAAACCGTTTCGTTCCCCGACGTCAATGTCAGCCAGGACGAAGGCGCCATTTCCGTCAAGGACATCCTGCTCTCCGGCCTGACGATCCCGGCCAATGCGACCGGCGGAACGATCAACGACATCATTCTCTATGAAAGCGCCAGCACCGGCCCGATCGCCGTCAGCTCCAAGGGCAAGGAAGTCTTCTCGCTCGAAAGCACCGAAGCCAACCTCGCGCGCCAGGAAAATGACGCCGGCTTCGACTTCGACGCGACCGCTTCCGGCATCAAGGCCGACCTGTCGTCGGTCGAGGACGCCAAGACCAAGGAGGCGATCGAAAAGCTCGGCCTCACCACCATCGACGGCGCCCTGACCATGAAGGGCAGCTGGGAAGTCGAAAGCGGCAATGTCGCGCTCGAAGAATATGCGCTCGACTTCAAGAATGTCGGCCGGCTGAACTTCGCTCTCGACATCTCCGGCTACACGCTTGCCTTCGTCAAATCGATGCAGGAAGCGATGAAGGCTGCCGAAGCCAATCCGAACAAGGAAGAGGCCAACCAGGCCATGGGTCTCGCCATGATGGGCCTCATGCAGCAGCTGACCTTCAACAGCGCCGAAATCCGCTTCGACGACGCCTCGATCACCAAGAAGGCGCTCGACTATGCCGGCTCGCAGCAGGGCGTGACCGGTGAGCAGATGGCACAGTCGCTGAAGGGCCTGGTGCCGATCATGATGGCGCAGCTCAACGTGCCGGAACTGCAGAACCAGGTGTCGGCTGCCGTCAACGCCTATCTCGATGGCCCGAAGAGCCTGACGATCAGCGCGGCACCGGAAAAGCCGGTTCCGTTCCCGATGATCATGGGTGCCGCCATGGGCGCGCCGAACACCATCCCGTCGGTGCTCGGCGTCAAGGTAACGGCGAACGACTAATCGTTCAGGTTTCTCCCGGCCTCAGCCGAGCCCGGGAGAAACCGACATGACGACCAGCCTTGCGCGCCGAGACAGGCACGCAAGGCTTGATGGCGCCGCACCGGCTTCCCATGTGGCCCACGGCATTCACTCGGCGGACTTCGCCGGCCGAAAGCCGCGCCGCCGCCCTCCCCTGAAAGAACAAGCACCGCCCTTTACTTGCGAACCGCATAGTCGGATCACGTTGCACGCCCTTGTGGAGCGCGCATCGGTTGCGGGGCTCTTTTCTTCCCGGTGAGCTATTGCTTGCGCCAAGAAAATTTCACCGTAAGGCGATAGCGTTTTTCATCGAAATCGTGCATGCCACCCTCAGGCAATTCAGAATCCGACTTCCAACGAACTTGAGAGCATTTAAGCCTCGAAGGGGAAGTCTCGGACTTTGTGCAAATATACAAATACATGCCCGAATATCGTCTCCACGTTACGGCAGATCGGACGTAAATGCTCGCCTGGCTCCAGCAGTCTGTAAATTTCACTGAAGAATTGTTGGAGGGGAAATTCGCCCCTGTCCGAGCTGACTACTATACGGGCCCGCCCGGTAAGCCGTTGCGGCTGCTGCTCCAGGCGCGAACGGATTTCCTGTCGATCTGGCGGGCGAGCGACTATACCGAAACGATCTCGCAGACCCGGATCCTTGGGCGGCAGATCATCGTCGTCAACTCGCCCGACCTGATCCGGCAGGTCGTCGTCAAGCGTCACGAAAACTTCGAGCGCAAGAGCCCGCAGATGCGCCGGGCACTCGAATTCCTGCTGGGCGACGGGCTGTTTATTTCGGACGGGGACACCTGGAAGCAACGCCGGCCGCTGGTGGCGGACATCGTCCACGCCAAGCGGGTCCCCTCTTTCGGGCCCGTCATGGAAAATACGACCAGCGAACTGGTCGAGCGCTGGAACCGCATGCCCGATGGCGCTGAGGTCAACGCGTTGCACGAAATGGCGGGGCTGACCGCCGAAATCATCGCGCGCAGCGTCTTCGGCAACCAGCTCGGCGACGGTAGCGCGGCGGCGGTGACCGAGGGCTTCACCAGCTACCAGTCGCTGGTCGATTCCATCAACATCGGTTACTTCCTCGGCTTTGACGACGGCCTGCCGGTGCTGCGCACGCCGAGCCTGCGTCGTTCGGTCAAGCGCATCCACGCAACTATCGACAAGGTTGTTGAGGATCACCTTGCCGGACGCGGCGACCACAATTCGATGGTCGAGATGCTGATCCGCCGCCAGCAACGAAACCCGGAACTGAAACTCGACCTCGTCGCCTTGCGCAACGAGGCCGCGACCATCTTCATGGCCGGGCACGAGACGACGGCGGCGACGCTGACCTGGACCTGGTATCTGCTTTCGAAGGCAGGCTGGGTCGAGAAGGCCGTTCACGACGAAATCGCCAGGGTCTGCGGCGACCGGACACCGACGATCGACGACGTGCCTCAGCTCGAATGGTGCCGGGCAGTTATCGAGGAGACGCTTCGCCTCTATCCACCGGTTCCGATCCTGGCGCGGCAGACCCGCGAGGCGGATATGATCGGCGACGTTGCCGCAGAGCCGGGCTCGCTCGTGCTGATCGTGCCGTGGCTCCTTCACCGGACTGAAAGCCTCTTCCAGGATCCACACCACTTCCATCCGGAACGGTTCACCGAAGGCCGGCGCCCGACGCCCTACAGCTTCATCCCCTTTGCCAGCGGACCGCGCGTCTGCCCCGGCCTGCATTTCGGGCTGACCGAAGCGATCCTGTGCCTGGCGATCATCGCGCAGCGCTACCGGGTTCGTGTGAGCCAGCGCCACGCGGTCGAACCGATCTGCCGCCTGACCCTCAGGCCGAAGAATGGCCTGCCGGTCACCTTGCACAAGCGAGAGGCCCCGTCGCATGGCGCCGGATGATCCGCACGCGGCGCAGCCGATCGGAAAGCGCAGGGCCTGGATCTTCGCCGAGGAAAGCGCCCCGCGGCTCGCCGATGCACTGGCGGGTGGCGACAGGGCGCGGGCCTTCCGGCGCTATTGGATCACCGACAACATTTGGAACGTCGCCAACATCGCCGCCCATTTCGGCATGAAGCTGTTGCCGATGGACGCCTGCTCCAGGCTTGGGGCGGCGCTCGGTCTCTTCATGGTTCCGCGCTTCCACAAGGTGGCAACCCGCCGCGCCCGTGAAACCATCAAACAGTTGCGGCCGGACCTTGACGCCCCGCAACGCGAGGCACTGTTTCTCGAAAACTGTCGCGCTCAGGGACGGTTGATGACGGAGTTCTCCGTCGTCAACCGATTGCAGCAGCGGCCGGAGCGGCTGAAGACCGAGGGCCTTGCACCCATCCGTGAGGCGGCGAGCCGCGGCCCAGTCATTCTCGTCGGCCTGCATCTCGGCAACTGGGAAGTGGGCACGATCGCATTCCGCAAGCTAGGCCTCCAGCCGCATGCCTTCTACGTGCCGCCCAAGGGCCGGGCCAAGGCGTGGATCGCCGGTCGGGTGCGCAGCAAGGCTGGCTTGCAGTTTCTGCCTCCGGGAATGGACGGGATCCGGCCGGCACTGAAGGTTCTGAAAGGCGGCGGCGTTGTCAGCATCTTCTGCGACGAGGGGTTCGGCGGCATGATCCGCGGGCCGTTCTTCGGCCGCCGGCCGCATCAGGAAGGCAACATCGCCATCGCCATACGGCTGGCGCGCATGACGGGCGCTACGATCTGCCCCTGGTACGGCCTTCGCACCGACGACTTCCGCTTCGAATGCACGGCCTTGCCGCCGATACGTTTGCCGGCGGAGGAGCGCCCCAATGCCCGGCTGCTGGATGACATGCAGTTGCTGAACGACACGATCGAGCCGGTCGTCCGCGCCCATCTCGACCAATGGTATTTCCTCGATAACGCGCTACGGCCGCAGTGAGCTTACTCACGCCTTTTTAACGCCTGCACGTCGCGGCTTTGCGATCGGCGCTTGATGCCGGCCGGGTCTGGCCTATTTATTCCACCAAGGACCGAAATCCCTGTTCCTGACCGATAAAACGGAAGGAGAAACCCATGGGACTGAAGCAGGCGGACATTACAGCCATCCTTGGCCCGGTTGACGAGACGCTGATGGCCGAACTGCTTGCGACCGGCGCGACGGCCGGCGAGCTTGCGGAGGCGATCGCCTGGGTCAACAACGATGAAGCGCTGATCGGGGAAGGCCGCCATCTGCCGGCCGGCCGAGTTGCGGCGCTGATCGATATCTTGACCCCGGACAACGAAGAAGAGCGGAATTTGGGACTGTAGTGGCGAAAGCCGGTTGCCGGGTACGTCCGATTGCAAGCCGCCTTCCGGGCGGCTGGGTGCGTGAGGCCATATGTTCGTGTTGAGGGAGGTCCACAATGGCTGCCAAGGAAGTCAGGTTCAGTAGCGATGCCCGCGATCGGATGTTGCGCGGCGTCGACATTCTCGCCGATGCGGTCAAGGTCACGCTCGGCCCGAAGGGACGCAACGTCGTCATCGAACGCGCCTTCGGCGCGCCGCGCATCACCAAGGACGGCGTGTCGGTCGCCAAGGAAATCGAGCTCGACGACAAGTTCGAGAACATGGGCGCGCAGATGCTGCGGGAGGTCGCGTCGCGCACCAGCGACGTGGCCGGCGACGGCACAACGACGGCCACCGTGCTCGCACAGGCCATCGTCAAGGAGGGCGTCAAGGCGATCGCGTCCGGCATGAACCCGATGGATCTGAAACGCGGCATCGATCTCGCCGTCGACGCGATCGTCGCGAAACTGAAGACCCATGCGCGCAAGATTTCCAACAATGAGGAGATCGCGCAGGTCGGCACGATCTCGGCCAACGGCGACGCCGAAATCGGAAGCTATCTGGCAAAGGCCATGGAGCGTGTCGGCAACGAAGGCGTGATTACGGTCGAGGAGGCGAAGACGGCCGAAATCGAGCTGGAGATCGTCGAAGGCATGCAATTCGACCGCGGCTATCTCTCCCCCTATTTCGTCACCGACCAGGAGAAGATGCGGGTTGAATTCGAAGACCCCTACATCCTCATTCACGAAAAGAAGCTTTCCAACCTGCAGGCGATGATCCCGATTCTCGAAGCAGTGATCCAGGCAAGCCGGCCGCTGTTGGTCATCGCCGAGGATGTGGAAGGCGAAGCGCTGGCGACGCTGGTCGTCAACAAGCTGCGCGGCGGGCTGAAGATCGCCGCCGTCAAGGCGCCGGGCTTCGGCGACCGGCGCAAGGCGATGCTCGAGGACATCGCCATCCTGACGGGCGGGACCGTCATCTCCGAAGATCTCGGCATCAAGCTTGAAAACGTGACGCTCGCCAATCTCGGGCGGGCCAAGCGGGTGATGGTCGAGAAGGAAGACACCACCATCGTCGATGGCGCCGGCACCAAGGCGGACATCGACGGGCGTGTCGCCCAGATCAAGGCGCAGATCGAGGAAACGACCTCCGACTACGATCGCGAGAAGCTGCAGGAACGGCTGGCCAAGCTTGCCGGCGGCGTCGCGGTGATCCGGGTGGGCGGCTCGACGGAAGTGGAAGTGAAGGAAAAGAAGGACCGGGTCGACGATGCGCTGCATGCGACGCGGGCCGCGGTGGAGGAAGGTATTCTACCTGGCGGCGGCGTCGCGCTGCTCCGCGTCGTCCACGCGCTCGATGGGCTCAAGCCCGAAAATGACGACCAACGCGTCGGCGTCGAGATCGTCCGGCGGGCGCTGGAGGCGCCGGTGCGCCAGATCGCCGAAAACGCCGGCGCCGAAGGCTCGGTCATCGTCGGCAAACTTCGGGAGATGAGCGACTTCGCCCAGGGTTGGAACGCGCAGACCGGTGAATATGGCGATCTCTACCGCATGGGCGTCATCGATCCGGCGAAAGTCGTGCGGGCGGCGCTGCAGGATGCGGCGTCGGTCGCCGGCCTGCTTGTAACCACCGAAGCGATGGTCGCCGAAAAACCGAAGAAGAACCCACCCACGCCACCGCCCGGCCCGGGCATGGATTTCTGACCCGCGCCAGGCGGTCGGTCGCCTAACCGGACGGCTGCCGGTGCGCCCGACCTCGGCGATCGCAAGTTCAGCGATCGGCAGGAGGTCCGCATCGCCGGCACCGTCCTGCGCCTGTCATGCCCTGGAGAATGGCGCCGACGAAGCGCGCGAGGCCGCCGGCATCGGTATCCGCACGTAGTTCTCCGTCCGCTATGCCCTGCCGGAAGCGCGCCTCCAGCAAGGCCAGCGTCTCACTGCGCAGGGCAGAAGATCACCGTCGTCGCCATGACGAAAACGACCTTCGAGGGCATGTGGGGTCCGTTCACCCGCGAGGTTCGCGACGCCGTCTACGGCAGGCACTGAACAGACATGGCGCAGACAAAGAAAAAGCCCGGCGAGACGATCGCCGGGCTTTTCTCTTGGGGTCAGGTCGTTCGACCTCAGTCCTTCTTCTGCGGAATCGGGCGGATCGCCAGTTCGCGCAGCTGGGCCGGCGTCGCTTCGGACGGTGCGCCCATCAGGAGGTCGACGGCCTGCTGGTTCATCGGGAAGATCGAGATCTCGCGCAGGTTCTTGGCGCCGACGAGCAGCATGACGATACGGTCGATGCCGAATGCCATGCCGCCATGCGGCGGTGCGCCGTACTGGAAGGCGCGGTAGAGGCCGCCGAACTGATCTTCGACCTCCTGCTGCGACTTGCCGGTCAGCTCGAACGCCTTGACCATGACTTCCGGAAGCTGGTTACGGATCGAGCCCGAGGCGATTTCGAAGCCGTTGCAGACCATGTCGTACTGGTAGGCCTTGATCGACAGCGGATCTTCGCCGTTCAGCGCTTCCAGACCACCCTGCGGCATCGAGAAGGGGTTGTGGGCGAAGTCGATCTTCTTTTCGTCTTCCAGCCATTCGTAGAACGGGAAATCGACGATCCAGCAGAATTCGTAGCGGTCGCGGTCGACGAGGTTCAGTTCCTCGCCGGCGCGGGTGCGGGCTTCGCCAGCAAACTTGTAGAACTTGGCGGGGTCACCGGCGACGAAGAAGCAGGCGTCGCCGTCGTCGAGGCCGAGCTGGGTGCGGATCGCATCCGTGCGCTCTTCGCCGATGTTCTTGGCGAGCGGGCCGGCGCCTTCGAGCTTTTCGCCCTCCTTGCGCCAGAAGATGTAGCCGAGGCCGGGCTGACCCTGGCTCTGCGCCCAGGCGTTCATGCGGTCGCAGAAGGCGCGCGAGCCACCGGTCTTGGCCGGGATCGCCCAGACTTCGACCTTCGGGTTAGACGCGATCATGTTCGCGAAGACCTTGAAGCCGGAACCGGCGAAGTGTTCGGTAACCGCCTGCATCTCGATCGGGTTGCGCAGGTCCGGCTTGTCGGAGCCGTATTTGCGGATCGCCGTGTCGTAAGGAATGCGCGGGAACTTTTCCGTCACCGGCTTGCCGTCGGCAAACTCCACGAAGATGTCGCGGATCACCGGTTCCATCGTCGACCAGACGTCTTCCTGCTCGACGAAGCTCATTTCCAGGTCGAGCTGGTAGAACTCGCCCGGCAGGCGGTCGGCGCGCGGGTCTTCGTCGCGGAAGCACGGGGCGATCTGGAAGTAGCGGTCGAAGCCGGCGACCATCAGCAACTGCTTGTACTGCTGCGGCGCCTGCGGCAGGGCATAGAAGCTGCCGGGATGGATGCGCGAAGGCACGAGGAAGTCGCGCGCGCCTTCCGGCGACGAGGCCGTCAGGATCGGGGTCGTGTATTCGGTGAAACCGACGTCGCCCATGTGGCGGCGCATCGACGAGATGATCTGGGTGCGCTTGACGATGTTCTTGTGCAGCGTGTCGCGACGCAGATCGAGGAAGCGGTACTTGAGGCGCACGTCTTCCGGATAGTCCGGCTCGCCGAAGACCGGCAACGGCAGTTCCTTGGCGGCCGAGAGAACCTCGATCTCCTGCGCATAGAGTTCGATTTCGCCGGTTGGCATGCCCTTGTTGACGGTGTCGTCCATGCGCGCCTTGACGAGGCCGTCAATGCGCACGACCCATTCGCCGCGAACGGTCTCGGCCGCCTTGAAGGCGGGGCTGTCGGGATCGGCAACGACCTGGGTGATGCCGTAGTGGTCGCGCAGGTCGATGAAGAGCAGGCCGCCATGGTCGCGGACGCGGTGGACCCAGCCCGAAAGGCGAACGGTGGAACCGACGTCCGACTTGCGGAGGGCGGCACAGGTGTGGCTGCGGTAACGGTGCATCGTCTTATCCCGGAATTGCAAAGAGCCGCGCAAGCTCGTGGGACACAGCGCGCGGCAACATGGTCAAAATCGGGCGGAAAAGCGCATGATGCGCAGCCTTTGTCAAGCTGCAGCGCCCGCTGCCGCCCCCGATGGAGGTGCGTTGTAAACGAAGGCAAGAGCCAGTCCAAGACCGCTTGTGACAGAAGGCGGCCGAAATGCCGCGAAAAGAACGGCAATCGTCACAATTCGGGACTGTCCGGCGGCAGAATGCGGGGCTACACATGAGCAAGGCCCGATAGTGATCCCACCCGAGTCGTGGCCGCCTGCCCGGATGTCGCCTGCCCCATGTCCCAGATTCGCCCGCTTATCCCCCTCCTCGTCACCGCAGGCATCCTCATCGGCGGCAACGGCCTGCAGGGCACTTTCATCTCGCTGCGTGCACTCGAAGAAGGTTTCTCGACATCGCTGATCGGCGTTATCGGCGCCGGCTACAATATCGGCTTCGCGCTTGGCTGCGTCTACGTCACCCGCATCCTGCGCTCGATCGGTCACATCCGCACCTTCTCGGCGATGGCGGCGATCGCTTCGGCCGCAGCCATCTCGATGGTGCTCGTCATCAATCCGCTGATGTGGTTCCTGATGCGGCTTCTTGCCGGCATCTGTTTCGCCTGCCTGTTTGCGACAGTCGAGAGCTGGCTCAATGCCAGCGTCACCAATAAAAACCGGGCCCGCACGCTTTCGGTCTATCGCCTCGTCGACCTCGGCTCGGTCACGGCCGCACAATATGTCATTCCTGGCATCGGGCTTGGCGGCTTCGAGCTTTTTGCCATCATCTCCATGGCGCTGACGCTGTCGCTGGTGCCGATCTCCTTTGCCGACCGCTCGAGCCCTGTGGCCCCGGAGGCGATCCGCTTCGACGTCAAGGCGCTCTGGAACATCTCGCCGCTTGCGACCGTCGGCTGCATCGTCGTCGGTCTGACCAACGCCGCCTTCCGCTCGCTCGGGCCGATCTATGCGCAGGGCATCGGCCTGTCGGTGACGGCAATCGCCACCTTCATGAGCGCCGGCATCATCGGCGGCGTCGTGCTGCAGTATCCGCTCGGCCACTATTCCGATCGGTTCGACCGCCGCCTGATCATCCTGATCGCCACCTTCGGGTCGCTGCTCGCAGGCTTGTTTCTCGCCTTCGGCGCCGGCAACGACGAATGGCTGAACTTTGCCGGCATCTTCCTGTTCGGCGCCTTTGCCATGCCGCTCTATTCGCTCTGTTCGGCCCATGCGAACGACCACGCGGCCGAGGGGCAGCATGCGCTCGTCTCCGCCGGCATGCTGTTCTTCTGGTCGCTCGGCGCGATCATCGGGCCGCTGTTTGCCTCCTTCCTGCTCGAGATCTTCGGGCCGCAGGCGCTGTTCATCTACACGGCAGCGATCCTCTTCCTGTTCATGCTCTACACCCTGCAGCGCATGACGGCGCGCGGGCCGGTGCCCGCCGGGGAGCGCGCCTTGCCGTTCCGCAATCTCCTGCGCACCTCGTCCTTTTTCAACAAGCTCGCCGCCGGCAACAACCACAAGCGCAAGGATCGCTGACCTGCGGCAAGATGCGCGCGATCCGGATAATTGCTGAACGCAATAATCAGGTTTAGAACCGGGGCACCTCAAACAGCAGCCGAGATTGCCGAAATGCCCGTCATCAGCCGTCGCACCTTCCTCCAAGGCTCCGCTGCTCTCGGAGGCGCCTTCGCGCTCGGCGCCGGCATGGCGGCGCGCGCCGGCACCGCACCCGATCCGCAGATCCTGATGGCACAGCTTGCCGAAGCCCAGATCGCCAAGGATGGGCTTACGCCCAAGGTCATGACCTACGGCTTGGGTGAGGCTCCAAGTACCGGCATGCCGCCCGTCCTGCGCATGCGCAAGGGCGAGCCCTATGCGGCCCGCCTCTTCAACCGGCTGGACGAGCCGACGACGGTACATTGGCACGGACTGCGCATTGCCAACGCCATGGATGGCGTGCCGGAACTGACGCAGCCCTATGTCTATCCGGGCGACCGTTTCGACTATGTGTTCACCCCGCCGGATGCCGGCACCTTCTGGTATCATCCACATTGCAACACGCTGACCCAGATGGGTGCCGGCCTGACCGGCATGATCGTCGTCGAAAACCCGGACGATCCGACGTTCGATGCCGAGATCGTGCTCAACCTGCGCGATTGGCGGCTCGGCACCGGCGGCGCGTTCATCGACGCATTCAAGCCGCGGGATGCGGCCCGCGGCGGCACTTACGGCACGGTGCGCACCGCCAACTGGCAGCAGGAGCCTACTTACGATGCACCGGCCGGCGGCCTGGTGCGCGTACGCATCGCCGCAACCGACGTCACCCGCATCTATACGATCGGCCTTGAGGGCGCTGAGGCGATGGTCATCGCGCTCGACGGCAATCCGGTCGACAAGCCCTTTGCACTTGATCGCTACGATTTTGGGCCCGGCCAGCGCGTCGATCTTGTCGTGCGCATGCCCGACGGCGAGGGTCAGACGGTTGCGCTCGGCAACCTGCGTGGATCGCATCCCTGGACGATCGCGCGCTTCCGGTCAGCCGGAGCGTCGCTCAAGCGCGATCTTCGGGATGTCAGCCCCCTGCCTGCCAACCCGATCGCGGAAGCCGACCTCTCCACCGCCACCCGCGTGCCGCTCGAACTGACGGCGACGGCCGAGCACAAGGCGACGCCTTCGATCTGCGGTTCGCTTGGCTACACCTTCTGGGCGATCAACAAGGTTCCGTGGCCGGGCGACACGCCCGATCCGATCGAGGAGATGAAGCTCGGCAAGAGCTATGTGCTGGAGGTCGCCAACCGGACGCCGCATGCGCACCCGATCCATCTGCACGGCCTGAGCTTCCGCATTCTCAATTCCAACAAGCGGACTTTCCTGCCGCCGCCGACCGATACGATCCTGCTTTTGCCCGATGAACAGGCGGAAGTGGCGCTTGTGGCGGACAATCCGGGCGATTGGGTCGTGCATTGCCATATCATCGAGCACCAGAAGACCGGCATGACGGGTTATTTCAAAGTCGTCTGAGATTTCGATTGTGACAGATGCCGCGAAGAGTTACACGAAATTCCAAGCCGCATTTTCGCCACAGTGATTTAAATCTGATGATTGAAACAACAGCAGACCTTGAGGCCGCCTGCCAGCAGCTGGCCCTATCAAATTATATTACGATTGATACCGAATTTCTTCGCGAGACGACTTTCTGGCCGGAGCTTTGCCTGATCCAGATGGCGAGCCCGGACCTTGCCGTCATCGTCGACCCGATGGCGAAGGGCATCGATCTTGCGCCCTTCTTCGCGCTGATGGCAAACCCTGAGGTCATCAAGGTGTTCCATGCCGCGCGTCAGGACATCGAGATCATCTTCCATCTCGGAAACCTTATTCCGCATCCGATCTTCGATACGCAGGTCGCAGCGATGGTTTGCGGCTTTGGCGACAGCGTTTCCTATGACCAGCTGGTCAACCGCGTCACCGGCACGCAGATCGACAAGTCCTCGCGCTTTACCGACTGGAGCCGCCGTCCGCTGACCGAAAAGCAGCTCGACTATGCGCTGGCCGACGTGACGCATCTGCGCGACATCTACAAATACCTGGCGGCAGAACTCGAACGCGAAGGCCGTTCGCTCTGGCTGACCGAAGAGATGGCCATTCTCGAAGCCCGCGACACCTACGACCTGCATCCTGACGACGCCTGGCAGCGGCTGAAGATGCGGGTAAAGAAGCCGATTGAGCTCGCCGTGCTGAAGACGGTCGCCGCCTGGCGCGAGCGCGAGGCACGCGCCCGCAACGTGCCGCGCGGCCGCATCCTCAAGGATGACGCCATTTACGAGATCGCCCAGCAGCAGCCGAAGGATGCGGAAGCACTGGCACGGCTCCGGACCATCCCCAAGGGCTGGGAACGCTCCACCGCCGGAACGGCGGTCGTCGAGGCCGTCAACGAGGCGCTGGCGATCCCGAAGACCGATCTGCCGAAGCTTCCGCGCCAAAGCCATGCGCCGGAAGGTGCTGCGGCCGCTGGCGAGATGCTGAAGGTGCTTTTGAAGCTGATCGCCGAGAAGCAGGGTGTCGCCGCGAAGATCATCGCCAACAGCGAAGATCTCGACAAAATAGCTGCCGAGGGCGAGAAGGCGGATGTCGCCGCGCTCAAGGGCTGGCGGCGCGAACTCTTCGGCGAAACGGCACTGAAGCTGATCAACGGCGACGTTGCCCTGCGCTTCGTCGACAAGAAGATCGAAGCAGTGGAAATCAGCGCCGAGATCACGTCCGCGTCAGCTTGAAAAAGGGATTGGGCGGAGACAAGTTTCCGCCTGAATCCAGCTCTAGCGAAGGGCCGGGCGGAACAGAATCACCATCGTATCAAACGATGTGACGTGAGCCGGCGCCTTGGGCAACGCCGACCGACACGGATGCCGCCTCTTCCGGTACCGGAGCTTTCTGCATGCGTTGGCGCTTTTCTACTTTCGAAGGACTTCTCTTGCTGCTGGTCGTCGCAGGCGCCGGCGCGGTCTACGCATGGGTTTTCTACGGCAAGGGCGCCTTGATCGGCGCGACCTATGCGCTCTTCATGTGCCTGCCGATCATCGCCTTCGAGCGACGCATCATTTTCCGGCGCCTGCATCGACGGATCCACGCCTTTTCCACGCCGGTCTTTTTCGTCGCGTCGCTGGTGATCTACTTCGTGCTTCTCGACATCGGATATGCCGCCGCTGGCCTGCTCATGCAGTCGGGCGGCGTCATGGAGGACCATTGGATGGACGCGATGATGCCGTCCAAGACGGTCCTAATCTTCGCGCTCGGCGTATCAGGTTCGCTCGTCTTCATCCTCAGGGTTCGCGAACTCCTCGGGCGCGACGTCTTTTTGAGCCTGCTCACCGGCCGCTATCGCAGACCGGTCGAGGAAGAACGCGTCTTCCTCTTCATCGACCTGGCCGGCTCGACCGCCTATGCCGAGAAACACGGCGACCTGCGGATGCAGGAGTATCTCGGCAGGCTGTTTGCGACGATCGCCGACCCGGTCATGCGCTACCGCGGCTCGATCGACGACTATATCGGTGACGCCGCCGTCATTACCTGGCCTTTCGATCGCGCCACCAACAATGCGGCCTGCATTCATTGCGTCTTCGACATTCTGGAAATGATCGATGCGGATGCGCGCCGTTGGCAAAAGGAGTTCGGCGAGGTTCCGCGGCTGCGCGCGGCGCTTCATGGCGGCACCATCGTCGCGGCGGAAATCGGGCTCGACCGGCACAAGATCACCTATTTCGGCGATACGGTGAACACCACCGCCCGGCTCGAAGGTTTCTGCAAGACGCTCGGCCACCAGGTACTGATCTCCACCGATCTCGCCCGCAAGATGCGTCTGCCGCATTATGTGCGGGTCGAGGATCTCGGCGAGCACGCCGTCAGAGGACGCGGGCAGAAGCTTGGCGTTCTGTCGTTGCGCGCAGGCAGCGCGGCTCCTCAGCTGGCATCGACCGCGGCCGAGTGATCCCGGCCGGCGCGCAGGGCATCGATCGGCTGGATCGCGATCGCCGTCAGCCGTGCAGCTTGGCACCCTTGGTGATCTTGTCGACCAGCTTCTTGTCCGCATGAATGGCAATGCCGGCGACTGCCGCGTCGTCCGGCCTGGTCTCGGCGAAAACCGCACGGTTGGCGTGGTCGTGACCGGTGGCAAACATGCCGTCGACATAGATCGAAGCTTTGACCTCTCTTTCGATCGCGCGCCGTTGAATGTTGCCGAGCGTCTTCCCATCTGCGGCAAGGACGATGATCGGCTGGATGCTCAAGGCGTTGTAGACGTTGCCGGCGCCATCGCGATAATCTTCGCCGATGATCCCGGGCTTCTGTCCGGCGATCCCGATGGCGAGGAAGGCGGTGACGTTGAGCTTCTGCCAGGTTGCCAGGTCCTCGCGCAAGACGATTGCAAATTTGGTATCGAACATGACGGCCATCTCCATTTCAGCCCGACAGGGCGTGCCGGAAGACGCATTATCGGACGGCGCTGCGATCGATCTTGAACGATTGTGCGGCGCGCCCGGCGACGGCATTCGGGTTGCGCCTGCCGTCGATGGCATCGAGCGCATCGAGGCGCGCCTGCATGGAAAATTTTTCGAGCCGCACCGCCACGACACCTATGCCATCGGCGTAACGCTCGGCGGCGTCCAGACGTTTCAGTATCGCGGCGAAAGCCGCTTCAGCAATCCTGGAAGCATCATCATCCTCCACCCGGACGAGATCCATGATGGCGGCGCGGGAACGGAGATCGGGCTGCGCTACCGGATGATGTATCTGCAGCCGGAACGGCTACTCGCAGCCCTTGATGAAACCGACCGCTCCCTGCCCTTCGTCGCAGCCCCTGTCGTGGGCGACGAGGCGCTGCGGCAGGCGGTCGGCGAAGCCGTCATGGATCTCGACAATGGCATCGACGAACTGGCGCTCGACGATATCCTCGTGCGGATCGCCGAGGGGCTCTACCGTCACGCCGGCACCAAGGACGCCAAGCCCGCAAAGGCCGACAAGCATGCCGTTCTACAGGCGAGCGAATTCCTTCGCGCCAATCTCGAACGGCCCGTCGGCTCGCAGGAACTTGAGGCGGTGAGCGGGCTCGATCGCTTCACGCTCGCCCGGCAATTCCGCCGGGTTCTCGGCACCAGCCCCCATCGCTACCTGCTGATGCGCCGGCTGGAGCGGGCACGGCAGATGATCGCCCGGGGCGAAAGCCTTGCCGGTGCTGCGCTCGAAACCGGCTTTGCCGACCAGGCGCATTTCACCCGTCATTTCAAGCGCGCCTACGGCCTGACGCCCGGCCGCTGGGCAAGCCTCGCCGTCGCCGGCTAATCCTGTCACCAAAGCTTCATCGGGTTGTAAAGCAAGCATCACCCAACCGTCATCATAGCCGCCTATCGGGTTGCGGACTGCAGCGCCGCGCGTCCTAGGACGCGCAAGGGTCGCTGCAGCACGTCGAATTTGCTGCACGTCTGCCTCCTTGGATCTAGGGCGATCCAAGGAGACATGCAGAAGGCTCCAACCCAAGGTGAACCTCATGACGAAAACGCTTCTCGCCACCGCGGCTCTTTCTCTTTTGATGACGATGGCCGCCTCGGCCGAGGAAAAGTCCTTTACCGCGACGCTGAAGGGCCACGCGATCCTGCCGGCCAACACGATCATCGCCGCCCCCTCGGACGCACCGGAATACCTGAAGACCTCCGGCAAGTTCACCACCGCGGACCGCAAGCGTGCCGAAGCGCTCGGCACCGTTCCGGGCAAGGACGGCGTTCGCCTGACCGGCCTGTCGCTGCCCTTCGACGGCCAGCCGATGCAGGGCTTTTCCGGCATCAAGGCGATGGAAGACGGCACCTTCTGGAGCCTCTCCGACAACGGTTTCGGCAGCAAGATGAACTCCAGCGACGCCATGCTGATGCTGCACCACGTGAAGATGGACTGGGACGCCGGCAAGGTCGAAGCACTGAAGACGTTGTTCCTGACCGACCCGGACAAGAAGGCCCCCTTTCCGATCGTCATGGAAGGCTCGGACAAGCGTTATCTCACCGGCGCCGACTTCGACGTCGAATCGATCCAGCCGGTTGCGGACGGCTTCTGGGTCGGTGAAGAGTTCGGCCCCTACATCCTCAAGTTCGATCTCGACGGCAAGCTGACCGACGTGATCGCGACCACGGTCGACGGCAAGCCGGTGCTTTCGCCCGACAATCCGACGCTGACGCTGCAGGGCGATCCCTCGAAGAAGACGCCCGCCTTCAACCTGAAGCGCTCCGGCGGCTATGAAGGCATGGCGCTTTCCAAGGACGGCAGCAAGCTTTACGGCCTGCTCGAAGGCCCGCTCTGGACCGACAGCGAAACGGTTGAGCAGGCCGATGGCCGCCCGGCGCTGCGCATCATCGAACGCGATGTTGCGAGCAAAGCCTGGACCGGCCGCAGCTGGCTCTATCCGCTTGCTGAAGGCGGCGAGGCGATCGGCGACTTCAACATGCTCGACGACAAGACCGCGCTGGTGATCGAGCGCGACAATGGCGCCGGCACGGTGGACAAGGCCTGCGCCGATCCGAAGGACCCGAAGCCGGACTGCTTCGCAACGGGCTCCAAGGTCAAGCGCATCTACAAGATCGCCTTTGACGACAGCAATGCCGGCAAGGCCGTGCGCAAGATCGGCTACATCGACCTCTTAAAGATCGCCGATCCGGACAACAAGAAGCGTCAGGGCGGCGGCGAAGGCTTCTACGATATGCCCTTCGTCACCATCGAGAACGTCGACCGCGTCGATGAGACCCACATCATCGTCGGCAACGACAACAACCTGCCGTTCTCGGCCGGCCGCGCACTCGACAAGGCCGACGACAACGAGTTCGTGCTGCTCGAAGTCGGCGACTTCCTCAAGGCCGAATAATCAAAAGGGCGCGCGAACATCGGTTCGCGCGCCCTTCCCGTTTGACCGGTGACTTTTCGGCGTCAGCTTTCGAAGTGGAAAGCGAGACGCTTGCCAGTGAGCTTTCCAAGCTGCTGCAGGCGTCCATCCAGGCGCTCGCCCTGGAATTCCGAATAGTCCGCAGGCACGACGATTTCGAGGTCCACGTCCGGCAGAGACGACTTGCGGAACGTCAGGTTCCGGGCAATCCCCGGCATCGATGCGGAGAAAAGATAGGCGACACGCAAGAGGCCGCCGAGCAGCTTTGCCAGTTCCAGCAGGCGCGGCGTGGTGATGCCGGCAAGTGCGTTCGTGGCGCCGTCGTCGTTGAGCCCCTCGAAGCGGTAATAATTGGAAAGCGCAATATAGGCGCGGCCGGCATGGGTAATGCCGGAGAAGGTCGAGTGGGCGATGATGTTCAGCGCCTGGAGACCGCGATAGTCGGGGTGCGCCCGCCAGCTGATATCCGCGAGCAGGCAGGCCGCCTGGCGATACCGGCCTTCCTCTTCCGTCTCCTCGATCCCGAAGAACGGCACCATGCGACCGGTCCAGTCAGCCAGTTCGCGGGCGTGCTCGGGCGAGCGGGCACGCAGGATGGCGATCTCGTTGGCCGCCGTCAGCAGCGGATCCTGAGCACGTTCCTCGTCCCTCAAGAGCGAGAAAAGATAACCTTCGCGAACGCCGAGCGCCGAGAAGGAAATCCGCTCCGGCTTCATGATCTCCAGCGCTTCCTGCATGGCGATCGCGCCGAAGGGCAGAAGGCTGCGGCGGCTCTTCGAGATCGTCGAATAGGCGGACGGCTTGATGTTCTTCGGCTCGATCACTTCCGGCAAAAGCGCCATCGCCTCGTCAAAGGAAATCTCGTAGCCCTGCATCATGTGCAGCGGATAGTCGCGGATCTCCATGTGCAGCTTGGCGATCGAACGCCAAGTGCCGCCGACCGCATAGAACGTCCGTCCCGTGCCGGTCTTCAGCACCGCCGAGTTCTTCATGAACTTGCGCACCCAGGTGCGCGCCTTGGTGAGTGAGCCGTTGCTGTGCTCGAACAAACGGATACCGCCGAGCGGGAGGGTGATGCCCTTGCCGATTTTCGTGCCGGAGACCTCGACGAGTTCCAGCGAGCCACCGCCAAGGTCGCCGACGACACCGTCGGGATCGTGATAGCCGCTGACGATGCCCATCGCGGAATAATAGGCCTCTTCCTCGCCGGTAAGGATGCGGACCTTGTGACCGAGGATCGCCTCCGCCTTCTCGATGAAGGCGGGCCCATTGCTCGCCTCGCGTGCGGCGGCCGTCGCCAGCACATACATCGAGGTCGCACGCGCCTGCTTGGAGAGCGCGTGAAAGCGATGCAGCGCTTTCAGCGCGCGCTCGACGCTGTCTTCATCCATGCGTCCGGTCGCATCGATGCCCTTGCCGAGACCGCACATCACCTTTTCGTTGAACAGCATGGCCGGCGAGCGGCTCAGGCCTTCATAGACGACAAGGCGGATGGAGTTCGAACCGATATCGATAACGGAAACCGGGCGGATGCCGGGCAGACGCCCCTGCGCTTCAGATTCGACCATGCAATTCCAGTTTATTTGTGCCAGCCGCTCTTCCAGCCGGCTATGAGCTTCGGTGCGCTGGACTTCAGGGCCTCGCCCCGGCCGGAGAGGCTGGGATTGGTCATGAAATAGTGCTGTGCGTTGAAAGGCTCGGCATCCTTGCCGACTTCCATCCGGCGAGAGGTGCCATCGGGAAGAATTTCGTAGCTCTGCTGGTTGTCGATGAGATTACCCAGCATGATCTGCGACAGAACCTGTTCGTGCACAGTCCGGTTGATGAGAGGCACGAGCGTCTCGACCCGCCGATCCAGATTGCGCGGCATCATATCCGCCGAGCCGATATAGACAAGGGCATTCTCCGATGGAAGCCCGTGACCGTTACCGAAGCAGAATATGCGGGAATGTTCGAGGAATCGACCGACGATGGACTTGACACGGATATTGTCCGAGAGCCCCGGGACCTGCGGGCGCAGGCAGCAGATGCCGCGCACCACCAGGTCGATTTCGACGCCGGCGCGGCTCGCCTTATAGAGCGCGTCGATGATCTCCGGATCGACGAGCGAGTTCATCTTCATCCAGATCGCCGCCGGGCGCCCGGCCTTGGCATGCTCGATTTCTTCGTCGACGTGCCTGAGAATGCGCGGGCGCAGCGTGTGCGGCGAGACGGCCAGCTTCATGCCCGCCTCCGGCTCGCCGTAGCCGGTGATGAAGTTGAAGATGTTCGCCATGTCGTGAGCGATGACCGGGTTGCAGGTGAAGAACGACAGGTCGGTGTAGATCTTCGCGGTGACCGGGTGATAGTTGCCAGTGCCGAGATGGCAGTAGGTCCGAAGCTTGCCCTCTTCGCGCCGCACCACCATCGACATTTTGGCATGGGTCTTCAGTTCGATGAAGCCGAAGACGACCTGGACGCCGGCGCGTTCGAGGTCGCGCGCCCAGCGGATATTGGCTTCCTCGTCGAAGCGGGCCTTGAGCTCGACCAGCGCCGTCACCGACTTGCCGGCCTCGGCGGCGTCGATCAGGGCGCGCACGATCGGGCTGTCGTTCGACGTGCGGTAAAGCGTCTGCTTGATGGCGACGACTTCAGGATCGCGCGCCGCCTGCAACAGGAACTGCACGACCACGTCGAAGGACTCGTAGGGGTGATGCACCACCATGTCCTTCTCGCGGATCGCCGCCAGGCAGTCGCCGGCATGCTCGCGCACGCGCTCGGGGAAACGCGGATTGTACGGCTCGAAGCGCAGATCGTCGCGTGGAGCCTTGGTGATTTCGGACAAAGTGTTGAGTGCCAGCAGTCCCGGCAGGACGGCGATCCGGTTTTCCGGGACGCCCAGTTCCTGCACGACGAACTGGCGCAGCGACGCCGGCATTTCCGAATCGGTCTCGATGCGGATCACCGAACCGCGGCGACGGCGCTTCAGCGCGGTCTCGAAAAAGCGAACGAGGTCTTCCGCCTCTTCTTCCACCTCGATATCGCTGTCGCGAATGATGCGGAAGGTACCGGAGCCTTTGACCTCATAGCCCGGAAACAGCCGGTCGATGAACTGGCTGACCATGTCTTCGAGGGTGATGTAGCGGATGACGTTCTTGACGTCGGGCAGCCGGATGAAGCGGTCGAGTGCCACCGGCAGACGCAGGAGCGCCGTCATTGGCTCGCGGCCGGTCTTGCTGACGAGCTGCAGGCCCATCGAAAAGCCGAGGTTCGGAATGAAGGGGAACGGATGCGCCGGGTCGATGGAGAGCGGTGTCAGCACTGGGAAGATCGACTGATCGAACTCGTTGGCAAGCCAGCTCCTGTCCTGCACCGAAAGCGAGGCCGGGCGAACGATCAGGATGTCTTCCTTGGCGAGATACTGCTGAAGCACGGCGAGCGAGGCCTGCTGCTCCATCTGCAGATTGTCGATTTCCTTCAGGATGTCTTCGAGCTGCTCGACCGGGGTCTTGCCGTCGGGCGAACGCATCGAGAGGCCCTGGCGCACCTGGCCTTCGAGGCCGGCGACGCGCACCATGAAGAACTCGTCGAGGTTGGCGGCAGAGATCGACAGAAAGCGAACACGCTCCAGCAGAGGATGCGCCGTGTTCAGCGTTTCCTCGAGCACGCGGCGATTGAACTGCAGCCAGGAAAATTCGCGGTTGATGAAGCGCTGCGGGCTCGTCAGCAGGTCGACGTCCTCCGCCGATGCCTGGTTTTCGTTCACCGCAGATAGCGCGTTATCCATGCTTTTCAGATCCCATTGCTCCGGCTGCACCGGCTATCCCAGTTTGACGACGGTTCTGTGACAGTCAATCGGACCGACGCTGATTTCCCAGTTCTTCGAGAACTTCAGAAGCGAGCGCGCGTGAAAGCTTCGTGCCGCGGGCCAGCGCCAAGTGGTCGATGCGCTCGACGATCGTCTGCGCTGCCTCCAGCGAGCGCTCCATGCGCTGGACGATGTAGCCCACCAGCCGCTCGTCGACGAAGAGCTGGCGATCGGCAAAGAGCTTGATCAGCACCTGCGTCAGCAATTCGTCGTCCGGCTCACCGATCTCGACCACGGTCGCCGCCTTCAGGCGCGAGCGCAGGTCCGGCAGCGTCACCGGCCAGGACATCGGCCAGAGCCGCGTCGTCATCAGCAGGCTGGTGCCGTGCTGGCGCACGTTGTTGATGACGTGGAACAGCGTCGTGTCGTCGAAGCCGCTGCGGTCGGCATCCTCGAAGAGAACAGGTCGTTCGGCCGCGATCAACGCGGCATCGGAACCGGCGAGCGGGTGGATCACTTCCGCTCCTGCCCGCTCCTTCCAGATGCTGGCGAGATGCGATTTTCCCGAGCCGACCGGGCCGGCGATGATGACCACGGGCGCCGGCCAGTCCGGCCAGTGGTCGACGATGGCGATGGCCGCGCTCAGCCTGTCGGAGACGAGCAGGTCCTCACGACCCGTCGCCGGGTCGTGGCCGAAAGCCAGGGGGATTTGTTCGAATGGGCGTTTTGTCATGCTGTACTCGGGACAATCGTCGGAAATCAGGCGGCCTTGTCGCTCTTCGCCTTCTTTTCCACGGCCTTGCCGTGCCCGTGATAGAGGTCGCTATCAAGGTAGCGCTGGATGCCGAAGCGGACAAGCACGCCGATGGCGGCTGCTGCGGGCACCGCGACCAGAAGACCGACGAAGCCGAACAGTGCACCGAAGGCAAGCAGCGCAAACATCAGCCAGACCGGATGCAGGCCGACGCTTTTGCCCACCAGCTTCGGCTGGAGGATATTGCCCTCCATGAACTGGCCGCTGAAAAAGACGGCAAGCACGAGGCCGATCCACAGATAGTCCGGCCAGAACTGGACCAGTGCGACGCCAACGGCAAGCACCAGGCCGACCATGGATCCGACATAGGGAATGAAACTGATCATGCCGGCGAAGAGACCGATCAGCAGGCCGAAATTGAGACCGACCAGCGACAGGCCGATCCCGTAATAAAGACCAAGGATGAGGCAGAGCGAGCCCTGCCCGCGCACAAAGCCGGCGATCGTCGCGTTCATGTCGCGGGCGATCTGGCGCACATCCGAGACGTAGTCGCGCGGAACCCAGCTATCGACCTTCTCGACCATCCGGTCCCAGTCGAGCAGGATATAGAAGGCGACGACAGGGGTGACGACCAGCAGCGAGATGACGTCGAGCAACGCCACGCCGGAGTTCCAGATCTGCTGGAAGAGCGTGCCGACGAAGGCCGCACCCTGTTCGAGCAGCTTGCCGGAGCTTTGCTTCAGCGACGGCATCTGGCTCGCGAGCCAATCGGGAATCAGCCGCGTCTGCGCTTCGTTGACGAGCACCTGCAGCTTGGCGGCATAGCCGGGGATGTTCGCAATGAAATCGGCCGCCTGGCTGACGACGACAGGAATGATGACCATGAGGGCCAGCACGAAGACGACGACGAAGCCGATCAGGATCACGACCGTCGCCATCAACCGGCTCAAGCCGAACCGCTCCAGGCGGTCTGCGACCGGGTCGAGGAAATAGGCAAGCGCCATGCCGGCCAGGAATGGCAGCAGGATCGAGCTGAAAACCATGAGGAAGGCAATGAAGGCGGCAAGCACCAGTAGCCAGAAAATGACCTGGCGCTGCAATCCGGAACCGCTGACCTTGATATCCATGACACTCCTCGTGAGGCGCCGCTCGCCACTGTTGCGTATCACAACCCTGTCAAGGAGATAGGGGGCGGTGCGCGTAACGGTCAAGTCCGACCGGTGCAGTCATCCAGTTTATAGCCAAGCTGACTGGCTTGCGCCGTGGGATATGGGCAAAATGGTGAAAAAACGCCGCCAAGGCCTGCTCTCGGCTTGCACTCCCTTGCCTGCCGTGCCAATCGCATCCGCAAAATACCTGTCGCACGACGAGCCTTGGAGAACGAGCATGAGCCAGTCGGGAAAGAACGGTCTCACCTATAGCGACGCGGGCGTTGATATCGACGCCGGGAACCTGATGGTCGAGAAGATCAAGCCGCATGTGCGCTCGACCCGGCGGCCCGGCGCCGACGGCGAAATCGGCGGCTTCGGCGGTCTCTTCGATCTCAAGGCCGCGGGCTTCACCGACCCGGTTCTGGTGGCCGCCAATGACGGCGTCGGCACCAAGCTGAAGATCGCCATCGACGCCAACAAGCACGACACCGTCGGCATCGACCTCGTCGCCATGTGCGTCAACGACCTCGTCGTCCAGGGCGCCGAACCGCTCTTCTTCCTCGACTATTTCGCGACCGGCAAGCTTGACCCGGACCAGGGTGCCGCGATCGTCGCCGGCATCGCTGCGGGCTGCCGCGAATCCGGTTGCGCGCTGATCGGCGGCGAGACCGCCGAAATGCCCGGCATGTATTCGGGCGGCGACTACGATCTCGCGGGCTTTGCCGTCGGCGCTGCCGAACGCGGTCAGTTGCTGCCGGCCGGTGACATCTCCGAAGGCGACGTCATCCTCGGCCTCGCCTCCTCCGGCGTGCATTCCAACGGCTATTCGCTGGTGCGCAAGATCGTCACGCTCTCGGGCCTTGCCTGGGATGCTCCTGCTCCGTTCGGCGAAGGTACGCTTGCCGATCTCCTGATGACGCCGACGCGCATCTATGTGAAGCCGCTCCTGAAGGCGATCCGCGAGACCGGTTCGATCAAGGCGCTCGCTCACATCACCGGCGGCGGTTTCCCTGAGAACATTCCGCGCGTGCTGCCAAAGCACCTCGCTGCCGAGATCGACCTCGACGCGATCAAGGCGCCGAAGGTGTTCTCCTGGCTTGCCCAGACCGGTGGCGTTGCCGCCAATGAAATGTTGCGCACCTTCAACTGCGGCGTCGGCATGATCGCCGTCGTTCCGGCCGACAAGGCCGCAGAGGTTTCCGCCGTGCTCACCGGCGAAGGCGAAACCGTCTTTACGCTGGGCCGCATGGTCGCCCGCGACGAAGGAGCAGCCGGCACGATCTACAAGGGCAACCTGGCCCTATGACGACGGAAGTCTCGACGGGCAAGAAGCGGGTCGTCGTCTTCATCTCTGGTGGCGGCTCCAACATGCTGGCGCTCGCAAAGGCAACGGCCGAGCCGGATTTCCCGGCCAAGATCGTCGCCGTCATCGCCGACAAGGCGGATGCCGGCGGCCTCGCCAAAGCCGAGGCGCTTGGCATCCCCACGCGCGCTTTCCTGCGCAAGGACTTCGACAGCAAGGACGCCCACGAAGCGGCAATCCTTGCCGAGCTCGATCGGCTGTCGCCGGACATCATCTGCCTCGCCGGCTATATGCGTCTGCTGTCGGCGACGTTCATCCAGCGCCACGAGGGACGCATCCTCAACATCCATCCGTCGCTGTTGCCGCTTTTCCCCGGCCTGCACACCCATCAGCGGGCTATCGACGCCGGCATGAAGGTCGCCGGCTGCACCGTGCACTTCGTCACCGAAGGCATGGACGAAGGCCCGATCCTGGCGCAGGCGGTGGTTCCAGTCGTGCCCGGAGACACGTCCGACAGCCTTGCTGCCCGAGTGCTGACCGTGGAGCACCGCACCTATCCGATGGCGCTTCGGCTGATGGCCGAGGGCAAGATACGCATGGAAGGCGGTCGCGCTGTGAGCAAGAGCCTTGGCGAGGCGACGGGCACGCTGATTTCGCCGGCTGCGTAGTCACGCCGGGTTGCTTTCTCCGACTACGGCGCATCACACGCGGTTACCGCCCCTCTGTCATGCCGGGTATCTCCCGCGCAAGGGGGAGATCAGCAGATGGCGACCACTCGGCGGTCATTGCCCGTTCGCCGGTGGCAACTCTATCTGGCGCAGAAGGATACCCCCATCGTCAACACCGAGCCGGCGGGCGATCTCGTTCAGTTGTAGCGGGTGGGCGCGTCTAGCCGATCTCCCCCTTTTGTGGGGGGAGATTCCCGGCAGGGTGGAGGGGGTAAGCCCCACGCCCCCACACACCGACCGTTCACTTCGCCGAAGCCAGCCGGCGATCGAGAGCGTCGAGCACGCGCCGTGTCAGCGCCGGATAATCCTCGTCGAAGTGGTGGCCGCCGTCGATGCCGATGACGTCGACGCCGGTGCCCTTCAGTTGCGGGCAGGCATCATCCTCTTCGTCGGTGCCGTAGATGCATTGCACCAACGCCGGGTCGATGCGCTTGATATCGTCGAGCGGATCACCACCCTTGCCGTCGCCAGAAGCCCCTAGCCAACCCAGCACAGAGACCTTGTAATCGACCATGTGCGAGAGGGCCATCAAGGTCACCTGGCGAACATGGGCCTTTTCGCCGGCCGGCAGCAGGTTGAAGGTTCGCGGCAGGACGTCTGCACCGAAGGAATAGCCGATGAGGAGCACATTTCGCACGTTCCAGTGCTTGCGGTAGTAGCTCATCACCTTGGCAAGGTCGTCCGCCGTCACCTGCGGATCGCGCTCGGACCAGAAGTAGTGCAGGGAATCGAAGCCGACGACCGGTACGCCCTGCTGCTGCAGCACGTCGCCGACTTCCTTGTCGATGTCGCGCCAGCCACCGTCGCCCGAATAGATCACCGCCATCGTGTCACGGGTCGGCTTTGCGTCAAGGATGGTCAGGGGCAAGCCGAACGGATTGCCGGCGTCGCGCTCGCTGTCGATGATATCGGTGAGGTGATCGGACAGCGTCGTATAGGCGTCGTCGTCACTGTCCTCTTGCTCGACGTCCGGATGCTTGGCGATCAATGCCGCCACATGGGCGCGCCCGTCGGCCGATGCCGCGGGTGAAAAGACGACGGAAACCGGATCCGGCAATGCCCCGTCGGTCAGGCCATAGACCATGCGGTCGCCCTTCTTCACCTTTTCGGCCGGGGTGCAGAGTTGCTTTTCAAGCGCGATCTCCTCTTCCGGATCAATCGCAAGTGTTTGGCCGATGGTGGCAGGCGGTGTCTGGGCAGCGATGGCGAGTGCCAGCGCACCACCGGCACCGACGCCTGCGACGACGGGCAATTGGTAAGCGTCGGTGCCGACGGCACGCTGCACCTGCTGGCTCAGCGATTCGATGTCGGAGACCATGTAGATGCAGTCGCCATCATCCTTGGCGAGTGAAGCGAGATAGGCCTTGAGGTCGATGCCGACAACGACTGTCTTGTCATCGGTGAGCGTGTCGGCGATCGCCTGCTCCTTGTCCGTCCAGCCGGCGGCGTCCGACAGCAGCACAACAAGTGCGGCCGCCTTTTCCTTCGGCAGCATGATGCGCGGCGACGGGATCATCCCGGTATCGTAGCTCTTCGGCGCGTCTTCTGCGAGAGCGGGGAACATCGATGCGGAGAGCAGCAGCGCCGCCGAAGTCAGGCATTTCCAGGCGTTCGCGACAGGGATCATTTCTTCACCACTCCCTTGAGACCGCCGCCGATCAGGAATGTCGCATCCATCAGGGCGAGGATCGGATTGATGCCGCCACTGGCGACAAGATAGCGCGGTTGCCACTGCGGATGAAACTTCGACTTGAAGGCGCGCAAGCCCTTGAAGTTGTAGAAACGTTCGCCGTGTTCGAAGAAGGTGCGCCCGGCCCGGTCCCAGACCGGCGCGATCTGGCGCGTGGACATGCCCGACAGGGGCGCCATGCCAAGGTTGAAGGTACGGTATCCCTCGGCCTTCAGATACTCCATCACCTGAGCGAAGAGAAAATCCATCGCGCCCTTCGGCGCATCCGGCGAAAAGCGCATGAGGTCAACGGTCCCCTCCTCCTTGGTCGCCGTCACCAGAATATTGGCAAATGCGACCGTACGCCCACCACAGGTGAGGATCGCCACCGGCTGCTCGCGAAGATACTCGGGATCGAAGGCACCGAGCGAGAAGCCTTTCTCCTTGGCATTGTGATGCGCGAGCCAGGCATCGGAGACCGCGGTCAGGTCAGGCATGACGTCCGGAACGTTTTCGGGCGCTACGACACGGAACTCGAGCCCGTCCCGCTGAGCGCGGCTCACCTGCTGGCGCAGGTTCGCCCATTTGCCCCCCTTCAGCTCGAAGCGGGCGAGGTCGACGCGCGCGAGTTCGCCGAGCCGGAAGGCGCGCAGCCCGGCATCGGCATAGTATGCAAGCCCCAGGGGCGAGACCTGGTAGAAAACCGCCCGGCAGCCGGCCGCGCGCGCCTTTTCGATGAAGTGCCAGATCAGCTCCGGCCAGGCATCGATCGGGCCGACGGGATCGAAAAGCGCGATCCAGGAACGAGCACGCTGGCCATACATGATGAATGCTCGGCCGTCGGCGGAAAACAACAGGCTCTTGTCGCCCATGCGCACCAGATTGGCATCGGACATGTCCTGCGCCTCGACGATCGAAAGCGCTCGCTCCATCGCGTCGTCGGAGGCAGGCTCGGCGGCTCCGGTTGCCGGGCGCATCAGGCTCCAGATCGCAAGCATGCTCGCGCCGATCGTCACGCCGAGAAGCGCGCGCAGGCCGCGGGGGGCTTCGGCGGAGAATTCGAACTGCCACCAGAGCTCATGGCTGTATTCGACATCGCGATAGACGAAGAGCAGCACGACCAGCGCGCCCAGGCAGATGACCCCGAGCGCCGTAAGCCACGGCACCGTCAGCGCCTGCCCGAAAAGCGAGGCCGGCCGCACGAACAGGCGGCGGCTGACGATGAGCCCCACCAGGAAGAAGGCCAGCATGCCCGCTTCCACCACGGCGATCGCCTTGATCAGCGACAGCAGCAGCGCGGCGATCGCGATCACGATCGAGGCCCACCAGGCGCCGTCGAGCCTCAGCGCCAGTCCGCGCGAGACGACCACGAGGGCAAGGCCGAGCAGGCTGGCGAGGAAGTGTGCGCCCTCGACGATCGGCAAGGGCAGCAGTCCTTCGAGGAATGCCAGGTTCTCGTCGGGTGTCGGGGTCACGCTGGAAAGAACCAGCATGATCGCCAGCACGATGCCGAGCGTTGCCAAAAGCAGCGGCGTCATGCGGCCGCCGATGCGCCGCACGCTGGAGGCAACCGGATGACCGGACAGCTGGCGGAGTTCGATGCCGATGACGACGGCGATCGCGATCACGAGCGGCAGAACGTGATAGATCACGCGGTAGAGCACCAGCGCGCCAAGAATGGTGTCGACATCGGCATTGTGGCCGAGCGTCGCGATGATGATCGTCTCGAAGACGCCAAGACCGGCCGGCACATGGCTCAAGACGCCAACGCCGACGGCCAGCGAATAGACCGCAAGGAAGGCCGGCCAGCCGATCGTGCCGGCGGGTAGAAGAACATAGAGAACGGTCGCCGAGGCGGCGAGATCGAGCGCCGTCACCAGGAACTGGCGCGAAACGGTGCGCGAATCCGGGAGCCGAAGCGTCAGACGCCCGATGCTGACCTCGCGCCCGTCACGGGCAAGAAAGAACACTGTGAACAGACCGCCGAGGATCACGGCCGCGATTACACGCAATACCAGAGGATCCATCCCGGTCATCGGCGCCACATACTCGCCGACGGCAAGCAGGCTGAGGCAAGTCACCGCCAGCAGCCCGAGCCCGAAGGCGAGCGTCACGAAGGCGATGATGCGGGCGATGTTCTCAGGCTCGATACCGAGGCGCGAATAGGAGCGGTAGCGGATAGCGCCGCCACTGAGCGCTCCGAACCCCGCGGTATTGCCGACCGCATAGGCCGAGGCCGCCGTCAGCGCCACATCGGCATAGGGCAGCTTTCGCTTGACGTAATCAAGCGCGCTGACGTCATAGAAGGTGAGCGCGAGGAAACTCAATGCGGTGAAGAACACCGCCGCCGCGACGGAGATCCAACTGGTATCCGCCAATGCCTGGACGACCTCGTCGTACTGGACTTCGGACGTCAGGTGAAAGATCGCAAAGCCGAAAAGGGCGATTACGAAGAGCGTACCGGCAGCCGATAGATAACGGCGATTGCGACGCAGGAAGGAGAACCAGCCTCCCTCCGCCTGTTGCTCGTCGTCGGTTGCACGTTCCGGTAGGGAGGATGTCATGAAGCGCCCATGTCGATAATGAGGACATCAGCGCTTTAGCTTACCCGATACGGATCAAAAAGTGAAATATCGGTAATAAATTATACTCTTATAAAACAATCCCTTAGGCAAACAGTTGCTGCCGGTTGAGTTGGGCCCACTGCAGCAGCATGATCGTCTTGGCATCGCAGATCTCTCCGGTCGCGATCATTGCGACGGCTTCGTCGAAGGGGATTTCCAGCACTTCGATGTCCTCGCCCTCATGCGCAAGCCCGCCGCCGTCGCCGCGTTTCTCGGTGGCGTCGATGTGGCCGGCAAAGAAGCTCGTGCGTTCGGTCAGCGCCCCCGGGCTCATATAGACATCGAAGAGGTGTATGACGTCCTGGACGTGGTAGCCGGTCTCCTCCAGCGCCTCGCGGCAGATCGCCTCTTCCGGAGTGTCGCCGTCGAGGAGCCCGGCGGCCGCCTCGATCAGATAGGCCGGGTCGCCCTGGAGCAGAACGGGAACGCGAAGCTGCCGCACCAGGATGACGCTCTGGCGCCTGGCATCGACGAGCAGGATGGTCGCCGCATTGCCATGGTCGTGGATCTCCCGCTTCAGCGTCACGGTCGCGCCATCGGACATCTGCTGTTCGAACGTCACCTCTTCCAGGTGCGCAAAGCCCTTCCACAGCGTGCGGCGGCCGACGATCCTGACGCGTGGGTCATGCTGGGTGCTCATGCAACTTCCTTCTCCGGCGAGTGCAGTCCCGCCCTTTCAACCATCAGTGGATATGTTCCGCTGCCGCGCGATCTTCCCGCTCCATCTGCAGCGTCGTGTGGTGCAGGTCGAACGTCGCGCGCAACTGCTCCTCGATTGCACGGCGCACTGTCTCGCCATCGGCACCGTCGGCAAGTACCGCATGGGCGGTCAGCGACGGCTGGCTCTGGGTGATCGCCCAGAGGTGCAGGTCATGCACGGAGGCAACACCGGGAACGGCGGCAATCGTCGCGTGGACATCGGCGAGGCGCATGCCCGGTGGCACGCCTTCGAGCAGGATGTTGACGCACTCCTTCAGCAGCACCCAGGTGCGCGGAAAGACCATGAAGCCGATGCCGACGGCGAGCAGCGAATCCACCCACTGCCAGCTGGTCAACCAGATGACCACCGCGCCGACGATGACGGCGAGCGAGCCCAGCATGTCCGACCAGACTTCGAGATAGGCGCCCTTGACGTTGAGGCTTTCGTCCTTGTGGCTGGTGAGCAGCCGCATCGAGGCGAGATTGACGAGAAGGCCGATGACGGCAATCACCAGCATGCCGCCGGACTGGATCTCCTGCGGCTCGGACAGCCGCTTCCAGGCCTCATAGAGAATGTAGAAGGCGACACCCAGCAGGAGCAGCGCGTTGAAGGCGGCAGCCAGGATCTCGAAGCGGGCGTAGCCATAGGTGCGCAAGAGGTCTGACGGGCGACGGCCGACATGGATCGCGACGAGCGCGATCGCAAGGGCCGCCGTGTCGGTCAGCATGTGCATCGCGTCGGATATCAGCGCCAGGCTGCCGGTCAGGATGCCGCCGACGACTTCGGCCAGCATGAAGCCGCCGGTCAGGCCAAGCGAGGCCCAGAGCCTTGAAACCGGCGTGCTCGTGACATCTGCATGGTGGTGGTCGCCGCTCATGGGAGGTTCCGTCTGCCGTTCTACAACCTGACTTAGCGCGCCAACCTTACCCAGACCCTGTTGTCGTGAAAGGCGGCACCACCATAGGGCGCCACCGCATCGGCGCCGGTGAGCACGTTGATGCCCTCCCCGTCGAGATGCGCGCCATTCGGCCACAGGCCCTCGGCGATGACGACGCCGCGACGGGCGCCGCCACCGATCTTCGCATGCAGACGCACCTCGCCGCGGACGTTGCCGAGTTGGACGACATCGCCATCGGCAATGCCGAGTTCTGCAGCATCTTCCGCATGAACCATCACTTCCGGGCGCACTTCCTTCTGGATCGAGGACGGTGTCTCGGCAAAGGTCGAATTCAGGAAGGATCGAGCCGGAGAGGTCGCCAGCCGGAACGGGTGCCCGGCGTCGGCGACCTCGATGAGGTCGACATGGTCAGGAAACTCCGGCAGCGCCTGGTGCGGCCCCTGAATGCCCATCGACTTCGGCGGCCGGTTCGGCGCCGGCGTCCCCGTCCAATCCGCCTTGAAGCGGAACTTGCCGTCCGGGTGGCCAAAGCCGTTGAGATAGTGCGCCTCCTCGAAGGCGGGCTGACAGTCGAGCCACTTCTCCCGTTTCATCTCTTCGTAGCCGATGCCGTAGTTGGCGAGCAGCCGATCAATGTGCTCACGCTCGGTCAGGCCGAAGCCGGCATTATCGGCAACGCCAAGGCGCTTGGCCAGTTCCTCGATGACGAACAGATTGGTGCGCACGGTCGAGGGTGGTTCTACCACCTTAGGACCGATCAGGATGTGCTGATGGCCGCCGCCGCGATAGAGATCGTCATGCTCCAGGAACATGGTGGCCGGAAGCACGATATCGGCAACAGCAGCCGTATCGGTCATGAACTGCTCGTGCACGGCAACAAAGAGGTCGTCGCGCAGGAAGCCGCGCTTCACCAGCCGCTGCTCCGGCGCGACGTTCACGGGATTGGTGTTCTGGATCAGCATCGCCGTCACCGGCCCGCGGTGGCGCAGCGCCTCGGCGTCGCCGGTCAGCACCCGGCCGATCTGCGACTGGTCGAGCATGCGCACATCCGGATCGTGAAAGGCCGAGCCGATCAACTCGCGCTTGTCGAGCTTGAAGATATCGTTGTTGGAGTGGAAGGCACCGCCGCCTTCGTGTTTCCAGGAGCCGAGCACGGTCGCCACGGATGCCGCCGCATGTATGGCAACGGCACCGTTGCGCTGGCGCGTGAAACCGTAGCCGAGCCGGAAATAGGTCCGCGGCGTCGTGCCGACCAATTTTGCAAAGGCCTCGATTTCCTCGGCCGAAAGGCCGGTGATCGCCGACGCCCACTCCGGCCCGCGCGACTTCAGATGCGCTTCAAGGCCGGCCGGATCGTCGGCGAATTTCGCCAAGTAGGCCCGGTCGGCGTAGCCGTCGCGAAACGCGATGTGCATCACGGCGCAGGCAAGTGCTGCGTCGGTGCCCGGCTTAAGCACCAGGCCCATGTCCGCTTGCTTGACCGTCGGATTGTCGTAGATGTCGATGACGACGATCTTCGCGCCGCGATCCTTGCGGGCTTTCACCGCATGGGTCATCACGTTGACCTGGGTCGCAACCGCATTCGTGCCCCAGATCACCACGCAATCGGCCTTGGCCATTTCGCGCGGGTCGGGGCCGCGCAAGGCGCCGGTCGCCATGCTCAAACCCGTCCAGGCCATGTTGGTGCAGATCGAGCCGAAAAAGCCGGAATAGCGCTTGGCGTGACGCAGCCGGTCGATCGAGTCGCGCTGCACCTGACCCATGGTGCCCGCATAGAAGTATGGCCACACGGTCTCGGCGCCATATTTCTGCTCGGCGCGAATGAACTGATCGGCGATCTCGTCGAGCGCGGCCTCCCAGCTCACTTCCTGCCAGCCGCCCTCGCCCTTGGCGCCCTTGCGGCGCTTCGGCACCATCAGACGGTCGGGATGATAGATGCGCTCGGAATACCGCGCCACCTTGGCGCAGATCACGCCGGCGGTGTAGGTATTGGCGGCTGCACCGCGCACACGGCCGATCCGCCCTTCGGCGGTCAGGTCGACTTCCAGGGCACAGGCCGAGGGACAGTCGTGCGGACAGACCGAGTGGCCGATGTTTTTTTCTGCTTTGATGGGGGTCGCAACGTTCATGGCTTTTCTATATGGCATCGGCATTTCGGCTCAAAGAGCCAATCGCCCACCCATCGCAACTATTGATCACAGCCATCGGCGGCGCTCATGAACTATCGGCACATCTATCACGCAGGCAATTTTGCCGACGTCCTGAAGCACGCAGTGCTGGCGCGGCTCGTCACCTATCTCCAGCAGAAGGAGAAGGCGTTCCGTGTTCTCGATACCCATGCGGGCATCGGGCTCTACGATCTCTCCAGCGAGGAAGCGCAGAAGACCGGCGAATGGCGCGACGGCGTCGGCCGGCTGCTCGAGGGCGAACTGCCACCGGAGATCGCGGCGATCCTCGCCCCCTACCTGTCCTCCATCCGCGCGCTGAACCCCGGCTCCGAGCTGACGCTCTACCCTGGCTCGCCGAAGCTCGCGCGCATGCTCTTCCGACCCCAGGACCGGCTTTCGGCGATGGAGCTGCATCCGGACGACTACGAAACGCTGCACCGGCTGTTCGACGCCGATTTCCAGAGCCGCGTCACCGAGCTCGACGGCTGGCTGGCGCTGGGCGCGCACCTGCCGCCGAAGGAAAAGCGCGGATTGATTCTCGTCGACCCACCCTTCGAAAAGGAGGGCGAATACGAACGGCTGGTGGATGGCCTTGCGCGCGGCTACCGCCGCTTTACCGGCGGCGTCTATTGCCTGTGGTATCCCCTGAAGCAGGGCGCGCCGATCAAAGCGTTTCATGAGGCGCTGAAAGCGCTGGACATCCCGAAGATGCTCTGCGCCGAACTGTCCGTCAGAAGCGACCGGGAAACCACAGGGCTTTCCGGTTCCGGCCTCATCATCGTAAACCCGCCCTTCACGCTGAAGAGCGAGCTCGACCTGCTGCTGCCGTTCCTGAAAAGCCGGTTGGGGCAGGATCGTTTCGCGTCCAGTCGCTGCTTCTGGCTGCGCGGGGAAGAACAGACAACCCGAGGGGCTTGACGGACGGGCGCGACGCACCGCAATCTCATGCGACGACATAGGGAGACGCCCATGACTCGCACGCTCGCCGCCACGCTTCTCATTTCGCTTTCCCTCGCCGCCGCTACGGCGCCGGGCGCCATTGCCGCCGACTACATCGGCAGCAGCCAGGCGCAATCCTACAACGCCGGGGTCTGCAGTGAATCCTCGGTTCTCGGCTTCATCACATCCCGTTTCGAGTATCGGGATGCAAATTACCTGCACACCAATCTCTCGATCGCCGAGATCCGCGACATGGGGCAGAATCGGCAGGAGTTCCGCGACGAGACGCATCTCGTCGAGCGTGAATATTGCTACGGAACCGCTGTGATGACCAACGGCGAACAGCGTGCGCTCTATTACCTCATCGAACGCCCGTGGGGCTTTGCCGGCGTCGGCAGAAGCATCGAGTTCTGCGTCGGCGGCCTCGATCCCTGGTATGTCTACGGCGCCTATTGCGCCTCGCTCCGTTAATCATGAGATCATTCCGGAAAACGCGCCGGCTTCTGCCGGCGCTTTTCGTTGCAGCAGCCCTCGTTGGCTGCAGCGATCAGAACACTGAAAAGGCGCCGACGGCGACGGGAACGCAAGCCACGAAGGCGGCCGTTACGGTGCCGGTCGGCAGCGGCTTCGATTTCTATGTGCTCTCGCTTTCCTGGTCGCCGACCTGGTGCGGCGACAATGACCCCAAGGGAAAATCCAGCCAGTGCGAAGTCGGCGGCAATCGCGGCCTGATCGTGCATGGCCTGTGGCCGCAGAACGAACGGGGCTATCCGGACTTCTGCCCGACACGACAGTCCGATCGTGTGCCGTCGTCGCTCGGCAAGCAATATCTCGACCTCATTCCATCGATGGGCCTGATCGGCCACCAATGGCGCAAGCACGGGACCTGCTCCGGCCTCAGTCAGGAGGAATACTTCGCCGTCACGCGCGCGGCCTGGGACCGGCTGACGCTGCCATCGGAGCTCGCACCTCCCCCGCAAGAAAAGGGTCTGCGCGTCGCGGCCATCGAAGATGCGCTCGTTGCCAAGAATCCCGGCATGACGAAGGACGCGGTCGCCGTGACCTGCGAGGGTAGTCGGCTCGAGGAAATCCGGATCTGCTTCGACAAGTCGCTCAATTTCCGCGCCTGCCCGGCGGTCGATCGCCAGGCCTGCCGAAAGGAAAGCGTGTCGCTGCCCCCGGCGCTTTGACCAGCCGCAGAAGGCGCCTGTCAGAAACCCATCTCGCAATCCCTGGAAGGAAAGACGCCCGATGAAGATCTTGTACTCGCCCGCCTCGCCCTATTCGAACAAGGTGCGCATGGCGGCGCATTATGCGGGCTATGCGGCCGAAAGTGTCTTGACCGACACCAATGCCAACCCGCCGGAGCTGATCGACAACAATCCGCTCGGCAAGATCCCGACGCTGATTCTCGACGACGGACGGGCGCTCTACGACAGCCGTACCATCATGCATTTCATCGACCGGGAGACCAAGGGCAAGCTCTATCCCAGGAACGCCGAAAAGCGCACCGACGTCGAGTTGCTGGAAGCGCTATGCGACGGCGTCTGTGACAGCCTGCTGTCGATCGTCTACGAGAAACGCTCCCATCCGCCGGAAAAGGTGCACCAGCCCTGGATCGACCGGCAATGGGAAAAGGTCGAGCGCAGCCTCGACCATCTGAATGCCAACCTGCCGAAGACCGGGGCCAAGCTCAATGCAGGCCATTTCGCACTCGCGGCGATGCTGCGCTACATCGAGCTGCGGTTTGCCGGCGAATGGCAGAAGGGGCGCGCCAAGCTGAAGAACTGGCCGGCGAAGTTCGAAAAACACTTCCCGGATTACCCCAAGTTCAAGGCCTAACGTGCAGACACAAAAAAGGCCGGGTCTCCCCGGCCTTTTCTTTGATCCGGCAGAAGCCGATCAGAACTTCACGCCCATACCGACTTTAACAGCGTGCTCGTCGTAGCCGGACGAGACCTTGGTGCTGCCCATGCGGAAGTCCTTCGAACCGTAGTCCGTGTAACGGTACTCGACGCGTGCGGTGATGTTGTCGGTGACGAAGGTTTCAGCACCGACGCCTGCGGTCCAGCCGACCATGGTGTTCTTGTCGGAAGCGCCGCCGACGGTGCCCTTGGTCTGGCCGACGGCAAGACCTGCGGTACCGTAGACGAGGACCGGGTTCAGATCGACACCGACGCGGCCGCGGAGCGAGCCGTTGACGCCCTGCTTCATGCGCAGGTTGCCCTTGGTCGAATCCTGGCCGGAGTAACCGATATCGGCTTCGCCGCCGTATACCATCTGGCCGTCCTGAACGTTGTAGCCACCATAGAGGCCGCCGCCGAAGCCGGCTGCGGTGTTGCTGCCGGTCGCATCGTGCTGGCCATGCTTCCAATCGGCGGTGCCACCGACATAGGCGCCGGACCAGTTCTTGACTGCCGGCTCGCTGTATTCGGCCTGCGGAGCTGCCGGAACTTCGTCGATCGCGTCTGCAGCCTGGGCGGCCTGGAAGGCGATGAGGGACATAGCCGAAGCCATGAGGGTGGTGGTGAGCGTACGCATAAACATTCTCCTTTTCGTCCCGATGCGCCGAGGGCTTGGGGTCCCACAGTGAAACATCAGGCAACTCTTAATTTAACCCGCCCGGTTGAGCTGAAATTGGCCAGCAAATGCGGATTCACAAGAGCCAAAATGTGAAATTTTGGTGGCACAAACGCGCCCGAAGTTTGATGTTGCTTTAGCGCCACAGGAGATTTGTTAACCATAAATCAAGATTAACGAAAGCTATACTATAAGTACTCAAAATAATACAATTTACGCCAATTCCATTAATTTTTGGGCAAGGAATCGTCAGGGAGTGTTTCAGCCCCGCGTTTCTTCCCTATATCTTCGTCCGCTGACGCGAAGATTCGAAAAAGCGGGATGAAACGTTGAAGAAAGCACTGAAGGCGGCTCTCGTAACCGGGGGCGCCAAGAGGATCGGTAAAGCTATAGTGGAGGACCTGGCCGCCCACGGCTTTGCGGTCGCCATTCATGCCGATGCCTCGTTTGACGAAGCGCGGGCCCTGGCCGAAACCCTGAAGAAGACGGGAACGAATGCCGTCGCGATTCGAGCCGACCTTACGGATACGGGCGCGACATCGACACTGATCGAGCGCGCGACAGCAGCGCTCGGGCCGATCGATCTGCTCGTCAACAATGCGTCGCTGTTCAAGAAGGATAGCCTCGATGCCTTCGACGAAGAGGTCTGGGACCAGCATTTCGCGCTGCATGTGAAAGCCCCTTCCCTGTTGGCGCGCGATTTCGCCGCGCAACTGCCGGCCAAGGCCAGCGGGCTCATCATCAATGTGATCGACCAGCGCGTCTGGGCTCCCAATCCGCGCTTTTATTCCTATATGTTGTCCAAGTCGGCGCTTTGGACGGCCACCCGGACGATGGCGCAGGCACTCGCCCCGCGCATCCGCGTCAACGGCATCGGCCCCGGACCGACGCTGCCGAACGAACGGCAGGACCCGAAGGATTTTGAGGCGCAGGTCGATGCGCTGATCTTGAAGCGCGGGCCGACGCTCGACGAATTCGGACGGACGATCCGCTTCCTGTTCGACACGCCGTCGATTACCGGACAGATGATTGCGCTGGACGGGGGCCAGCACCTCGCTTGGGAAACGCCCGACATCAGGGAGATAGTGGAATGAATGGACGCGTGCCGGCCGACGGCGGCATCCTTTATGATGGCAGCGAAGCGGAAGACGACGACGACCTGATCGAAGTGTCTGACGTGAGCGGCGTTGCGCCCGTCGTCGAGTGGCACGAGAATCACTCGGTGACCGAGGGACTGAAGGGCGCGGAGTTGATCCAGGCCTTCGTCAAGCTGCTGCCGAATGGCCCCGGCGTCTATCGCATGTTCAACGAGGCCGGCGACGTTCTCTATGTCGGCAAGGCGCGCAGCCTGAAGAAGCGCGTCAGCAATTATGCCCAGGGGCGCGGCCATTCCAACCGCATCGCCCGCATGGTGCGCGAGACCGCGAACATGGAGTTCGTGACGACGCGCACCGAGATCGAGGCGCTGCTGCTCGAAGCGAACCTGATCAAGCGCCTTAGGCCCCGCTTCAACGTGCTTTTGCGCGACGACAAGTCGTTTCCCTATATTCTGGTGACCGGCGACAGCCGTGCGCCGGCGCTCTACAAGCATCGCGGCGCACGCAGCCGCAAGGGCGACTTCTTCGGCCCCTTCGCGTCCGCCGGCGCGGTCGGCCGCACGATCAATTCGTTGCAGCGCGCCTTTTTGCTTCGGACCTGCACCGACAGCGTCTTCGAGACGCGCACGCGCCCCTGCCTGCTCTACCAGATCAAGCGCTGTTCGGCGCCCTGCACCGGCGAAATCAGCGATCAGGGCTATGCGGAACTCGTTCAGGAGGCCAAGGACTTCCTCTCGGGCAAGAGCCAAGCGGTGAAGGCGACGATCGCTGCCGCCATGGGCGAGGCAGCCGAGAACCTCGACTTCGAAAGGGCAGCGCTTTACCGCGACCGCCTCGCCGCACTCAGCCACGTCCAGAGCCACCAGGGCATCAACCCCTCTGGCGTCGAGGAAGCCGACGTCTTTGCGATCCACCACGAGGGTGGCATCTCCTGCATCCAGGTGTTCTTCTTCCGCACCGGTCAGAACTGGGGCAACCGCGCCTATTTCCCGAAGGCCGACCCGTCGCTGCCGACGGCCGAGGTGCTCTCGCAATTCCTCGCACAGTTCTACGACGACAAGCCCTGTCCCCGGCAGATCCTGCTTTGCGAAGCGGTGGAAGAGCAGGAACTGCTCGGCCAGGCGCTCAGCGAAAAATCCGGATACAAGGTCGCGATCCAGGTGCCGCAGCGCGGCGAAAAGAAGGATCTCGTCGATCACGCGCTCGCCAATGCGCGCGAGGCGCACGGCCGCAAGTTGGCAGAAACGGCCTCGCAGTCGCGTCTGCTCGAAGGCTTCTCGGAAACCTTCAAGCTGGAGCGCACGCCGCGCCGCATCGAGATCTACGACAACTCGCACATCATGGGCACCAATGCCGTCGGCGGCATGGTGGTGGCGGGGCCGGAAGGCTTCGTCAAAGGCCAGTACCGCAAGTTCAACATCAAATCGACCGACATCACCCCGGGCGACGACTTCGGTATGATGCGCGAAGTGATGACGCGGCGGTTCTCGCGGCTGCTGAAGGAAGAGGGCAAACCGGACCGGAGCGTGGAGGTCGGTGACGATGCCGCTTTCCCCGCCTGGCCCGACGTCATTCTCATCGACGGCGGTCAGGGACAGATGACCGCGGTGCGCGCCATCCTCAAGGAGCTCGATGTCGAGGACTGCGTGACGGCGATCGGCGTCGCCAAGGGCGTCGATCGCGATGCCGGCCGCGAACGCTTCTTCGCGCTCGGTCGCGACAGCTTCACGCTGCCGCCGCGCGATCCGGTGCTCTATTTCATCCAGCGGCTGCGCGACGAGGCGCACCGTTTCGCGATCGGCTCGCATCGGGCTCGCCGCAAAAAGGAGATGGTCAAGAACCCGCTCGACGAGATCGCCGGCATCGGGCCGACGCGCAAGCGCGCGCTGCTCACGCATTTCGGCACCGCCAAAGCCGTCTCGCGCGCCGGCATCAACGACCTGATGGCCGTCGCCGGGATTTCCGAAACGGTGGCGCGGCTGGTCTACGAACATTTCCACGACGATGCCGGGAAATGAAAACCTGATGTCACAATTCACCCGGCGTTCACATGCGATAGGGCAAATATGACAGTTGACGACGATGACCTGTTGACCTCCGGCCAGCAAAGTCATTTCTGTACCTGACGAACCAGAGAACACGAATCCATGCCCACGCCCGTCGCCTACAGCATCCCGAACCTGCTCACCTACTTCCGCATCCTGATCGTGCCGCTGATCGTCCTTTGCTTCTTCGTCGAAGGACGGCTGCACAGTTCGGACTTCGCGCGCTGGACGGCAGTGGCGCTTTTTGCCGTTGCCTCAATCACTGATTTCTTCGACGGCTATCTAGCGCGCATCTGGAAGCAGACATCGAACATCGGCAAGATGCTCGATCCGATCGCCGACAAGCTGCTGGTCGCCTCCATCCTGCTGCTGGTCGCCGCCGACGGCACGATCGCCGGCTGGTCGATCTGGGCTGCGATCATCATTCTGTGCCGTGAAATCCTGGTCTCGGGCCTGCGCGAATATCTGGCGGCGCTGAAGGTCAGCGTTCCCGTTACCCGCATCGCCAAGTGGAAGACGACGATCCAGATGGTCGCCATTGCCTTCCTGCTTGCCGGCCCGGCCGGCGACAAGATTTTGCCCTATACGACGGAAGCCGGTATCGTGCTCCTGTGGATTGCCGCCGCGATCACGCTCTATTCGGGCTACGATTACTTCCGCGCCGGCCTCAAGCACGTGGTCAACGAATGAGCACCGTCAACCTCGTCTATTTCTCATGGGTGCGCGAGCGTATCGGCAAGGGCGAGGAAACCCTCGACCTTCCCGCCGGTGTCGTCACCATTGCCGATCTGCTTCAGCACCTGAAGACGCTCGGCGAGGAATACGAGGCGGCGCTCGAACATGAAAACGTCATCCGCGCGGCCATCAACCAGGAACATGTCGACCACAAGGAGCCGATCGCCGGCGCCCGGGAGATCGCCCTGTTTCCGCCGATGACGGGTGGCTGAGGCCATGCGCGCGCCGGTGACCGTGCGCGTCCAGCGCGAGGATTTCGACCTCAATAGCGAGGTCGCCAAGCTTTCGGCCGGGCGTGCCGACATCGGCGCCATCACCACCTTTTCCGGGCTTTGCCGCGACGAGGCAGGCACGCTTGCCGCCCTCGAACTGGAACACTACCCCGGCATGGCCGAGGCGGAGATCGAACGCATCTGCCAGGAGGCGGTCGAGCGCTTCTCGCTCCAGGCGGCCACCGCCATCCACCGCTACGGCAAGATCCTTCCCGGCGAGAACATCGTGCTTGTCGTTGCCGCCTCGCGGCACCGGCAGGCCGCCTTCGACGGCGCCAACTTCATCATGGATTTCCTGAAGACATCGGCTCCCTTCTGGAAGAAGGAACATTTGGGCGACGGCACGACCGGCGGCTGGGTCAGCGCCAAGGATGCCGACGACACCGCACGGGACCGCTGGTCGAAGTAGCCGCCCGTTCGTTGAGGTCAGGGAATGACCTTCTCCTTGCGCGTCACCATCAGCACGATCACCAGAAATCCGAAAATCGCAAAGTCGCGCCAGAGGATCGGCCCATAGGCGCTCCATAGTGTTTCGAGCAGGCCGACCGCGGCAGCACCGAGGGCTGCATAGAGCGGCGAGGCCTGGCCGCCGATCGCGGCGATGAACAGTACCTTGACGCCGAAAGTAAGCCCTGTGCCGAAATCCATGTTGCCGTAGTAGGACGCGGCGAGGATGCCGCAAAAGGCGGCAATCAGGGACGCCGCGCCATAGGCGACGATGTAGACAGTGGCCGCGTCGACCCCGCAAAGCGCTGCAGCCCCCCGGTCCTCGGAGACGGCCCGCCAGAACCGCCCTGCCCGCGAATGGGTCAGGAACCAGTGCCCGGCCGCCACCAACGCCGCCATCAGCGCGGTATTGCCGAGTTGGATGACGGTCAACGTGACGGGAAAACGCGGATCATCCCAGAAGACGATGTTGGCATTGAGGAACGGCGGCAGCCACAGGCTGCGGGTCTCCGAGGCAAGCCGTGCCGTTTCCATCAGCACCAGCAGGCAGCCGAGCGAGGCGACGACGACGGTGTTGGCCGACGAGAAGGCCAACGGCCGCATGACATACCGCCCGGCGACGAGCCCGGCACCAACACTGAAAGTCAGGGCAGCCGCCGCACCGAGACCAAGGGCGGCCGGAAGCACCAGCCACAGCCGGTCCCAGCCGAAAGCAGCAAACAGCACAAAGATCTGGCCCGAGAAGGCAAAGAGCGCACCATAGGTGAGATCGGCCCGGCGGGTCACGGCAAAGGCGATCGCGTAGCCAAAGGCCAGCGCCGCGTAGAGCGCTGCGACGGGAACGGCATTGGCGAGCTGCTGCAGAAAATAGAGCATGGCGCATCCGGAGCGTGACAAGATCAATATAACTGGTAAAATCGATTTTGCCAGTTAGGATTTTTGCATGACCTTCACCTGGACAGCCCATCGATTTGCCGGCGGCGCCCTGGCACTGGATGTCGCCAATTCCATCGTCCTGCGTTTCGATCCCGAACGCCGGATCGACCGCTTCGCCGATGTCGTCGCACTCCATTCCTTTGCGGAAGCCGCCAACCGCTACGGCGCGGAGAGTGTACGCTTCGGCGCGCTTGCGCCTGTCGCCGCGGAGAACCGTGGCCGGCTCTTGCAGTTGCGCGAAGCGACCGACCGGCATTTTCGCGCGGAGATCTCGGACACAGGCCGGCCGGAACTGTTGGCGGATCTGCTGGAAGCCATCGCCGGCGTCTTGCGCGGCTCGACGCACCAGGGCGGCCTGCTTTCGCTCGACACCGCAACGGCGCAATCGGCGCTCACGCTTGCCGCCAACCCCGAGCCCGATCGGCTGAAGATCTGCCCGAATTGCGGCTGGCTGTTTCTCGACCGCAGCCGCAACCGCAGCCGCACCTGGTGCGACATGGCCGTCTGCGGCAACCGCACCAAAGCCAAGCGCCACTATCACCGCAACAGGGAAGAAGCAGGCCCATGACAAGGACATTCGGGATCTTGGCCACACTTGCCATCGCACTTGCCGCTGCGGCATGTCAGCGCGAGAGCGGCCCGGATCCGCTGAAGCTGACGGGCAAAATGTTCGTCTTCAACTACCGCCTCGCCTATGCGACCTACATGGTCACGCTGACCAAGGCCGAGGCGGTGCCCGACGGCAGCATCGTGGTGGCGCACTTCGAAAATCCGGCCGGCGGCGACGCGCTGACACTGGAGCGCAAGCTCTTTCCGAAGTTGGAGAAGGTGGTGCTGGAAAGCCCCGATGTCACCTGCGTGAAGAAGGATCGCCCCTATACGGTGTCGATCGAGGTCAAAGGCCCCGAAGGCCAGTCACTGCAGAAGCTTGAGACCACCGTCGTCTCCGATGTCGATCAGGACATCATGCCGGCCAAACCGCTGGTCGAGGGCCCGGCCTACGACAAGAACCCGGCGGTGTTCAGCGGCGGCAAGGCACCAGCCCATTTCGAAACGGCGAAGTGCCCCGTCTGAGAGACCGGGCAACAAAAAACCGGAGCGTTTCCGCTCCGGCTCAAATCCTGAGTCAATTCAAGCCGCTATGGCTCGAACCGAAGATTTTGAATCAGCCAACGATCTCGGTGCCCGAGAACCAGTAGGCGATTTCTTCAGCAGCGGTTTCCGGAGCATCCGAACCGTGAACCGAGTTTTCGCCGATCGAGAGAGCGTGAACCTTGCGGATCGTGCCTTCGTCAGCGTTTGCCGGGTTGGTGGCGCCCATGACTTCGCGGTTCTTGGCGATTGCGTTTTCGCCTTCGAGAACCTGAACGATGGTCGGGCCGGAGGACATGAACTCGACCAGTTCGCCGAAGAACGGACGCTCCTTGTGAACGGCGTAGAAGCCTTCGGCTTCGCGACGGCTCATCCAGACGCGCTTGGAAGCGACGACGCGCAGGCCGGCATCTTCGAGCATCTTGGTGATGGCGCCGGTCAGGTTGCGCTTGGTCGCGTCCGGCTTGATCATCGAGAAGGTACGTTCAATAGCCATTGGCTCAAATCCCTTGTTTCTTGAGAAGTGGCGGTTCATTAGCCGCCAATTCCGCGCAAAACAAGGGGGTTCACCGATGATTCGGCTTAGGCCAGGCGGGTTTCACGCAGCCGTCACACTGCGCCCGAGCCCGCCATGCAGATCGAGGCAGCGCTCAAACCAGGCGGTGACGGGATCACCCGTCTGAAGCAGGCGCTGCGGCGAGACGATGCGCGCCCACTGAAACGCGCCGAAGACGATGTAGTCGGCGAAAAGCGGCGTTGCACCACCCAGAAAATCCTGAATCTTCAGCAGATGGCGCAAAGGCTCGAGCTTTTCCGAGAAGGTTGCGAGAGAGGATCCGCCACTTTCGGCCACGGCCTCGAGCGACGTGCCAAAGCGCTTTTCCCGGCTCTCGCGGAAATAGGCCTGATCGACGGGATCCAGCCGGTCGTGAATATCCCGGATAATGATGCGGGTGACGGCCGGGTGCAGCGTCGTCTGCGACCAACCCTCGACGAAGCGGGAGATCGCCATCGCCCCCTCGCCGGCAAAGAGCGCCGGACGGTCCGGATAGGTCCGTTCGAGATAAAGGGCGATCTCGAAGCTGTCCTTCACGAGCTTTTCTCCATCCCGCAGCAACGGCACCAGGTTCGTCGCCCCGTCCTCGATCGCTCGGATTTCGGTGAAACCGATCGGCACGGTGTCAAAGTCGAGCCCCTTGTGGGCCAGCGACATCGCGGTCTTCCACACATGCGGCGAGAAGGGACGCGCCCTGTCGGATCCACACAGCGAATAGAGCTTTCTAGTCATGCAAACTCTCCGGGACGGTTGGCGTCCTCTTGAACGACATATCCGCCGCGTCATCAAATCAGTAAATTTCATGAATGATATCAGACACAGGAATGCGGTTCCGGGTTAGCGTCGCCATCCGCAACCGCAGCCATCAGGAAGGTAGCCGATGCTCGATCATTTTCGCATGTTCGCCGATTATAACCGCTGGGCGAACCGCCTCGTCTATGCTGCTGCTGCGGAGCTGACCGATGCCGAATTGCGGGAAAACCGCGGCGCCTTTTTCGGCTCACTGCTTTCAACCCTCAATCATATCCTCGTTGCCGACCGCATCTGGATGAAGCGCTTCACAGGCGAGGGCAATACCCCTGCTTCACTCGACACGACCCTGCACGAGGACCTCGCCGGGCTTACCGCCGCGCGGGCGGCCGAGGACGAACGCATCATCGCCTGGATCGACAACCTCAGCGACGAGCGCCTTGGCGCTTTGCTTAGCTACAGAACGCTCACCAATCCGGCGGCCGTCGCGCAGAGGCTGGCGCCGACGCTCGGCCACTTCTTCAACCACCAGACCCACCATCGCGGTCAGGCGCACGCGACGCTCACCGCGCTCGGGCGCCCGTCCCTGATACTGGACCTGGCCCAGTTTCTGAGGACCCAAGGATCACAGTGGGCGTAACGGCGAGCGCAACGCCTCGAAGCCGAACAGCCGCAGTGGCCGGATCTCACGGCCGCGCCATGCGATAAGCTTCTTCAAGAGCTGACGCTGGCCGAGCCATGCGACGAGGCCGAGCGCCACGCCGCCGACGATCGACAGCAGCGAAAAAGCCGCCGGCGGCAAGGCCGGCTGCATCGGCACCATCAGCAATTCCGGCACGAAGCGGTGCAGGATGTAGATGTGGAAACCCGCCGCCGACAGGGGCAGGATGAGCTGAGCCGACCAGCGCGGCAGACTGACGCGTGGAAGGTAAAGCAGCGCGGCCAGGACGGCGATCTGCAGCAGATATTTGATCTTCGTGCCGATCCAGACTCCTTCGTAGAGGCCGAAGAACAGGAAGGCCCCCGTGCCGGCCAGCATCAACAGCAGCCGCTGCCTGGCCGTTTCCGCAACGGCGGCGCACCAGCCAATTACGGCGAGATAGAAGATCCATGGCAGCGTAAAGATCTGGCGATTGCCGATCGGCCAGACGAGTGGCAGCGCCAGGCGGGTAACAAGCGCGGCCAGAAGCAAGGCCATCCCGGCGGCGAAGGGTTTTGCCGACACGAAACGGCGAAACTGCGGGACGGCAAAGAGCCCGACGAAGACCATCATCATCTGGCAATAGGCCTCGATGAACCAGTAGAGATAGGGCACCATGCCGTGCGTTTCCGGCAGGGCCACGCCGAAGTTGCCGACGAGAAAGACCGAGGCCCAGGGCACCTCACCCCAGGCGACCGAATAGGCCGCAACGATCAGATAATAGGGGATCAGCACCTGCGCGAGCGGCCGCAGGATCGCCCAGCCGTCGCCTGCAAGCAGCGGTCCCATCTGAAAGCGCGCAAGGCTGAAGCCGGCGAGAACGACCATGGCCGCCGACCCGCCGGGGATCGGCCACAGGACCTCGTGGTGCAGGACGACCAGAAGAATGGCAAGCGCACGGATCAAGAGGTCCGTGCCGATCCGTCGCGTGGCAGTCTCGCGCCGTTCCTGGAGCGATAGATCGGCGATCGGCAAGGTCTCCCAGGCATCCGGAACTTGCCCCAGCGCCTTTTCCAGCCCGATCGACAGCTGAACGAAGCGCAAGGAATCGCCACCGAGCGAGACAAAGCTGTCGGACCGCTTCACCCGCTTTGGATAGAAGACCTGGGCAAAGAGCCCTTCGATACCGCCGTTATCATCATCGCCACTGGCCGCCGCCTGGCGGGCTGCCATGTTCAGTGCGTTGTAATCGATCTTGCCGCTGGCAAGCCGCGGCATCTCGGCAAGGGGCGTCGCCTTCAGGTGGGCCAATGTCAGCCCGCTTGCCTGCGCCAAGAGCCGCCTGATCTCTTCGGCATCGCGGCTGCCGGCGTAAAAGGCGTGAAGGCCGGCATCGTCGCCGACAACGGCAGCGGTGATACCGCGCGCCTCGAGCCCCGCTTCCAGCACATCGTGCGCGATCCTGAGCCCGGCGATCTTGGAGATCCGCTTCATGCGGCCGACGATCTGGAACAGGCCGTCGGCATGGCGCATGGCGAGGTCGCCGGTCCGCAATTCGGCAAGGTCGGCGCCGCGGCAGAGGTCATCCCGTGAAATGGCATAGCCCATCATGACGTTCGGGCCGCGATAGACGAGTTCGCCAGCCACGCCGTCGCTTTCGATCGGCACGCCGCTCTCGCTCACGATCAGAAGGCGTCCACTTGGAATGGCGACGCCGATCCTGTCCTCGTTGCCGGAAAGCTGAGCCGGCGGCACATAGGCGATGCGGGCGGTGGCCTCGGTCTGGCCGTACATGGCGAAGAAAGCCACACCCTGGGTGCCGAGATGGTCGTTGTAGGCTCGGATGACATCAGCGCTCAAGCGGCCACCGGCGACAGTCATGAAACGCAGCTTGGCGAAGCGACGGTCGCGGAAGCCCACTTTTTCCAGCAGCTCGTAGGAGTAGGGCACGCCCGAGAGGTTCGTGCTTCCGCTTTCCGCGAGACCATCGAGAAAACCGGCATCGAGGATGGAGCCGCCGGGAATATAGAGGCTGGCGCCGACGGCCAGGTGAGAATTCAGCACCGACAGGCCGTAGGAATAATGGAGCGGCAGGATCAGGCAGCCGCGATCTTCCGCCGTCAGGCCGAGATAGTCCGCGATCGCCACAGCGTTGGCCGAAATGTTTTCCCGCGAGAGGCGCACAGCCTTGCCGCAACCGGTGCTGCCCGAAGTCGAGAGCATGACGGCCAGTTCATCATGGGGCGTCCGATCGCCCTGTCGCAGATGCTCCGTGCGCCAGCGGCCATCGATGCGACGGAAGCCGAAGTCTGGCTCGAAGGCATCGACCCATGAGCCGGCAGCGCCGTTCTTCGGGGCTTGCATGGCGACGGCATGCCGGGCGGCGAGCGCTGCCAGATAGGCGACGATCGCATGCTCGCAAAGCTCGGCCTCGATCGTTACCAGCCCGCGCGGACCGCGAAAGGCAAGTGCCTGGCGGGTGACCCGCTCATGGAGTTCGCGATAGGTGGCGATCCGTTGCCCGGAAAAGACCAGCGCCGGCCGGTCGCCCCATTTCGCCAGATCCGCAATGAACGAGAGGGACATGCTTGACCGTCGCTGTTTGCCCGGGCTCGATGCCCGATTTAGCAGCGCCGAATATAATTGGTGACTAAAGGCGTCAAGTATAAAGATGGAGACAGTTGACGACCGTCCATTCCCCGCGACATGCGGTTGCGGTGGACGGAGGGCCGATGGAATTTAGCAACCATACCGGGCGGGAAGCGCCCAGAGCCCTAAATCTTCAGACTCCCTTAAATGCAGCCTTCTCATAGTGGCGGCTTATCAAGCCAGAGATCGAGAAGCGACCGGGGGCCACGACAGAATGAACAGGCAAGTTCCAGCGGATGCCAGCCGATCGCAGGCGAGGCAGGCGGCGATCATTCTGAAGGTGGCGCATGCGATGTCGGCGCACGGGATCGCGGCCCTGCCCCGCAATTACGAGCTTGTCTACGAGGCGCTGTCCGGTCGCCTGCCGGAGCTTTCCCGCGAACTCGCCGCACTCGGACACAACCCGCAGCAGGATGCGCTGGATGCCTTGGGTCTCAGGCATCACCTCATCTCCCATGCAGCACTTGCCGCGGACCGCACGAGAGCCGCCGGCCAGGAAGCGCTTGCCGAGATTGCCGGAAAGCTCAGGCTCGCCTTGCTGCAGAAACAGAGCTTCAAGGATGAACTGGACCATTTCGCCGGCCGCCTGGCCACGGACCCCGTTGCAGGCATGTCCGAGTTCGCCGACGACGCCGCGCGACTGCGGGAAGCGGCTGGCCGTTTGACGAATGAAGAAGGCGCTCTCCAGCAGGCGCTGGAAACCAGCATGAGACATCTCGCCGAACTCGAAGGCGAGCTTGCCGAAAGCCGGCGATCCCTGACCCGCGACCCGACCACGGGCCTGCCGAACCGCCTGGCGCTGACGGCAAAACTCGACTCGATCCTCGAAGCGGAACGGGCAGACCAGCCGGTTGCCCTGCTTCTTGCCTCGGTGGAAGGGCTGCGTGAAATGGCGGAGCACCACGGCGGCACGGTCGCCGCGAAGGCGCTTGCCAAGCTCTCGACGCTGTTTCGCAAGTCGATCAAGAAGGACGATTTCGTCGCCCGCGTAGGCCAGCAGGAGTTTGCCTTCGTGTGCCGGGATGTCAGCACCGAAAATGCCGAGGCCATTGCCCGGCGTCTGCGGCAGTCGGTGAAGGAACTGACGGTCACCCTCCCCGGACGGGCGCACACAGCCGAGACGCTTTCGCTTGCGGCCGGCATCACCCTTGCGCAACCGGCATCGACGAGCGCCGATCTGCTGACCCAGGCGGAGCAGGCCCTCGCCGGCGCACGCGATGGCGCCGGCATCCTGTGCTATTCGGCGGCCCTCGGCCGCGGCAGGGGCTACGGCCAGAGCGCCGCTTGACGCTTGCAAATCAGGCGGCGTCCGGGTGACGGCTTTCGTCGATTTCCGACGCCCTTTCACGCAGACAGCCGAGCAGCCGGAAGAATTCGGTGCGTTCACAATCGTCGAGCGCTGAGAACAGCTCATCGATCGTGCGATGGCGCGGCTGCAGTGCCGCCTCCAGCGCCAGCCGACCGCGGTCGGTGATCGAGATGATCTTCGCGCGGCGGTCTTCCGGATCCGGTTCGCGCAGGACCATGCCGTCCCGCTCCAAGCCATCGATCGCTTCGGTGACGGTTCTGGCCGCAAAGCCGAGCGCCGAGGCGATATCCGCGCAGCGACAGGGGCCGAGCGTGTTCAGATAAAACAGGAATTTGCTGCGCGCGAGCGAAACGCCTTCCTCCGACATCGATGCGTTCACCAGGCGATGAACGCAGTGGTAGAGCTCGAAGAGCCGCTCGGCGACTTCGACTTTTTCTGTCATGGCAATGTACCTCATTTGGCAACGCCAAAACGAAACAACCCGGCCCCGCGTGGGCGGGACCGGGTTGTTCGGTCAACCGTCTGGCGTGACTTACTGCTTGTTTTGGTCGGCCTCGCCGAAAGCCCTGGCGCCGCCATTGGCGATCGCGCCGGTTGCCGTCTTGTCGACGGATCTGTCTTCGATGCCCGCATAGTAGTCGCCGCGGCTTGCGGTCGCGGACACGCCGGTGCCGGCGGAGGCTTCGGCGCGGCCGGTAAAGAGCGGCGTGGAGCTAACACCCTCGTAGTAGCTTCCGCCTGCGACAGCGGCGGACGCGCCGCCGAGCATGGCCGCCGCAACGAGGATTGCGGCAAAGGACTTCTTCATCGATCTGTTCCTTGGTGGAGGTAGAAGGTCGGGGACTAGGCCCGCATAGGCGCTTGGGGTCGCCTCATAGGATCATCACGGTGATCCATCAAATCCCTTGAAATGGGGTGCGGGCCAAAACCCGCGCCCCCTCATTCATCGCCGTTAGCGCGAAATGCCCTGGTAGTATTCGCCTTCGCCGCCGATCACGCTTTTCGGCGCGACGCTGAAGTTTGCGACCGAGCCGGTGTTGGTGCGATCGACATAGCCGGCTTCGGAGCTGCCGATGGTGAAGGACGACTTGCCGGTGACGGCCGGCGTGCGCTCGGTATAGAGCGGCGTCGGGCTGACGCCTTCATAGTAGCTGCCGCCGGCAATGGCAGCGGAAGCGCCACCGAGGATAGCGGTTGCAACGAGAGCGGCGGAAAGAGCGGTCTGGATTGCGGTTTTCATGGTCTTTGCTCCTGGGAGGCTCGTTCGGCTGAACGAGGTTTCATCAAAAATGTCCTTGGCCGGATCGGTCGTCCCTCGGAACGCGGGGCCTCTGCCACTGGCGTTCGGTCGATCGAGGCGGTCAGAAGAGCGTTCCCCGCCCTTCCGTTATTGAGATGGTCCCTCACGATGAGGATGTGTAGTATCGATTGTCGGAACGCCTTGTTCAAAAATCGATAACAATGACCTCTTGAATTCCCGACCCGCCACAGCGGTGGCAACAGCACGCCGACGCCTCTTGCCTTCCCGGCCAAGTCCGGGCAAAAGGCCGCAATGATCCAGATTTCCGGCCTTTCCGCCCGCATCGCGGGACGTCTCCTCATCGAAAACGCATCCGTGACGCTTCCGGCGGGCACGAAGGCGGGGCTCGTGGGCCGAAACGGCGCTGGCAAGTCCACGCTGTTTCGCATCATAACCGGCGAATTCGCGTCGGAAGCCGGCACGATCGCGCTACCCAAAAACGCGCGCATCGGCCAGGTCGCGCAGGAAGCGCCCGGCACAGAAGAACCGCTGATCGAGATCGTGCTCAAGGCGGACAAGGAGCGCACGGCGCTGGTCGCCGAAGCCGAGACCGCGACCGATCCGCACCGGATTGCCGAGATCCAGACGCGGCTTGCCGACATCGGCGCCCATTCGGCCGAAGCGCGTGCTGCAAGCATTCTCGCCGGCCTCGGCTTCGACCATGAAGCACAGCTGCGTCCCGCCTCGTCGTTTTCCGGTGGCTGGCGGATGCGGGTGGCGCTTGCGGGCGTACTCTTTTCCGAGCCGGATTTGCTGCTGCTCGACGAGCCGACCAACTATCTCGACCTTGAAGGCACGCTGTGGCTCGAGGATTACATCCGCCGTTATCCGCACACGGTCATCATCATCAGCCACGACCGCGACCTCTTGAACACCGCGGTCAACGCCATCGTGCATCTCGACCAGAAGAAGCTCACCTTCTATCGTGGGCCCTACGACCAGTTCGAGCGGCAGAAGGCGGAAGCCGACGAGCTGCAGATGAAGGCGAAAGCCAAGAACGACGCAGCGCGAAAGCACCTCCAGAGCTTCATCGACCGCTTCAAGGCCAAGGCCACCAAGGCGCGCCAGGCGCAAAGCCGCGTCAAGGCACTGGAGCGGATGGGCACGATTGCGGCCGTGATCGAAGACCATGTCCAGGGCTTCTCCTTCCCGGACCCGGAGAAGGAAGCGGCTTCGCCGATCATCGCCGTCACCGGCGGTACCGTCGGCTACGAGCCCGGCAAGCCCATCCTCAAGCGCTTGAACCTCCGGATCGATACGGACGACCGGATCGCGCTGCTCGGCTCGAACGGCAACGGCAAGTCCACTTTCGCCAAGTTCATCTCGGGTCGCCTCGCGCCTGAGGCGGGCGAACTGAAGATCGCTCCCAATCTCAAGGTCGGCTTCTTTGCCCAGCATCAGCTCGACGACCTGATCCCGACGCAAAGTGCTGTCGAGCATGTGCGCCGGCGCATGCCGGAAGCGCCTGAAGCCAAGGTGCGCTCACGCGTGGCGCAGATGGGGCTTGCGACGGAAAAGATGGAAACGCCCGCCAAGGATCTTTCCGGCGGCGAAAAGGCGCGGTTGCTGATGGGCCTTGCCGCCTTCGACGCGCCGAACCTTCTGATCCTCGACGAGCCGACCAACCACCTCGACATCGACAGCCGCAACGCGCTGATCACCGCGCTCAACGACTATTCCGGCGCCGTGATCCTGATTTCACACGACCGGCACCTGATCGAAGCGACGGCCGACCGGCTGTGGCTGGTGCGCGACGGTACCGTGACGAGCTATGACGGCGACCTCGAAGATTACCGCAGCCTGATTGTCGGTGGCCCCAAGGCGAAGGACGAGAAGTCGAGGCCGACCGGCGTGGACGACAGCCTTTCGAAGGCGGACCAGCGCAAGGTCAATGCCGACAAGCGCGCCTCGCTGGCACCGCTCCGCAAGAAGATCAATGAAATTGAATCCTTGACCGGAAAGCTGGAGAAACTGATTCAGGCACTTGATGTGGAACTTGCCGATCCGGCGCTCTACGAAAAGTCGCCGGCCAAGGCTGCACAAAAGGCCAAGGAACGCTCCGACGCGGCAGCGAAACTCACGCATGCCGAAGAGCAATGGCTCGAACTTTCCGCCGAATATGAAGACGCGATGGCCGGCTGACAGAAGCCGGCCCCGCCGTCGCCTCCCCTCCGTCAGCCCAGCTCGAAAGTGGTAATTCCGTAGATTCGCGCCAGCGGCAGCCCCGGATCCGGCCCACGATACATGCGCGCGGTCTCAAACACGGGCTTGAGATTGTAGCGATCGCAAAGTGCCTTGGCCGAGGCATTCGGTTCAGGGATGTCGAGGTATATTTCGCTGCCGTTGACGCCGGCGGCAAGCTTGCGAAAGACCAGATCGGCGCCGGTCTCGGTGTCGGAAAAGAGCGGCCCGATTTTGAAGCCGTTGCGGCAGGCCCGGATCGTCCCATAGGCCGCCACCGCGCCATCGCGCAGCAGCAAGACGCTGCGCCGCCCGTCGCTCGCCTTCAGCCACTCGCGCAGAAACACCTCGCGACGCGCCGGGACGAAGCGGCGATCATAGTCGATGAGGAGCGGCATATGCACCGGCGCGACCTCCAGCAGATCCGCGCCCGGCGGCTCGACCACGTCGATGATGCCGCCGTAGCGGATGTTCGCGTGGGCGTAGGCGAAGCCGGACCGGCTATAGTTCTCCTGCTGCGCGACCACGCCGTCCAGACCGACGATGCGCCGATCGGCAACCGACATCGCCTGTTGCCACAGCTGTCGGCCAATGCCCCTGCCGCGATGGTCCGGCCGGGTGATGAAGAAGCCGAGAAAGCCGAAGCTTTCGTTGTACCGCACCAGCGAGATCGCGGCGACCGGCGCCCCCTCTCCATCCGCCACCCAATAGCCCTCGGGGTCGGCTGCCCAGAAAGGCCCCGCGTCGCCGAGGCCGGGGTTCCACCCCTCTTCCGCGGCCCACTCGATCATGATGTCGAGGTCGGCTCGGCTTGCCCGACGGATCTGCTGCTGCATCGTTCGCTCCTCGTTCGGGTGGTCAGACCGCCCATGTCAGTCCAGTTGACGGGACGGCACCGCACGTCCACCGGTAGAGTTAGTGCGGCGACGTTGAGAGGGAATGACAATCTGTCGATTCCATCGACATCGATGTCATAGTCGCGGGCGGAGCGGCGGCTTGCTCCCGGTGTGCAATCTGCTACAAGAGCCGACAATAAGTCATACAAATCGAGCGGAACACCATGGCCCCCATCAAAATTGCGCTTGTCGGCATCGGCAAGATCGTTCGCGACCAGCACCTTCCGGCGATCGCCAAGAACAGCGACTATCAGCTGATTGCCGCCGCGAGCCGACATGGGACGGTCGACGGCATCGACAATTTCAAATCGATCGAGGCGATGCTCGACGCGGTGCCTGCGATCGAAGCCGTGTCGCTCTGCATGCCGCCGCAGTATCGCTACGAGGCAGCTCGCGTCGCACTCGACGCCGGCAAGCACGTGTTCCTGGAAAAGCCACCGGGCGCGACCCTCAGCGAAGTGGCGGACCTCGAGGCGCTGGCAGCATCGAAGGGGCTGTCGCTGTTTGCAAGCTGGCACTCCCGCTACGCGCCGGCCGTGGAAGCTGCAAAGTCCTTCCTGGCAACCACGACGATCAAGGATGTCCAGGTCATCTGGAAGGAAGACGTGCGGCACTGGCACCCGAACCAGGAATGGATCTGGGCGGCCGGGGGTCTCGGGATCTTCGATCCGGGCATCAACGCGTTGTCGATCGTCACCCACATTCTGCCACGCCCGCTGTTCGTGACCTCCGCGGTGCTCGAATTCCCCGAGAATCGCGACGCGCCGATCGCCGCCAACATCACTTTCACCGACGGCCAAAAATTGCCGGTCGCGGCAGAATTCGACTGGCGCCAGACCGGCAAGCAGAGCTGGGACATCGTTGCCCGCACGGCGGCGGGCGAGATGGTGCTGTCGGAAGGCGGCGCCAAGCTCTCCATCGACGGCAAGCTCGTGCACGAGGAGCCCGAGCAGGAATATCCGATGCTCTACCGGCGCTTCGCCGAAATCGTCAAAGCCGGGAAGTCGGACGTCGATCTGGCACCGTTGCGCCACGTCGCAGATGCCTTCATGCTCGGCAAGCGCAAATTCGTCGAGGCCTTCCACGACTGATCTTCCGGACATGCCGGAAACAAAAAGCCCGCGGTCTCGTCCGCGGGTTTTTTTGTCGTAACGCTTGTAAACTCAGGCCTTCTTTTCCCAGCGGCCGTCGCGGTTCTGCTGCCAGTAGGTCAAGGCGTGGCCCTCGCCCTTCAGCCGCTTCCAATGGCCGCGCGCGCCTTCCAGCTGTTCCTGGTCATAGCCATCGAACATGAAGACGATGCGCTCATAGGCCGAAACGTCAGGCGGGCTCGCGCCATCGATGACGAAACGCACCGTCGCCGCATTGGCATTGCCGTCGTCGGCGACGAGCAACACCGGCTGATCCGCCGCAAAGTCCCCGGCGTCAGTGCCATGCGGCAGGAAACTCTCGTCGCGATAGACCCAGAGATGCGTATCGAGCGCATCGCGGCGTTCGGCATCGACCGTCTGTACGACCACGCGCCAGCCGCGCTCGACACTCTTGTCGAGCAGCGGCGGCAGCGCGTCTTCCAGCTTCGATTCCGTCAGGTGGTAGAACAGGATCTCGGTCATGCCGATTGCCTCCCGCCTTTCATCACGTCCGGCATTGCCGATCAGGCCTCGTAGCTCGCCCGCACCAGCTCATCGAGCAGCCGCACGCCGAAGCCCGAACCCCAGGACTGGTTGACCTCGTCGGTCGGCGCGCCCATGGCGGTGCCAGCGATGTCGAGATGCGCCCAGGGGGTATCCTTGACGAAGCGCTTGAGGAACTGCGCCGCGGTTACCGCGCCACCGTGGCGGCCGCCGGTGTTCTTCATGTCGGCGAACTTGCTGTCGATCATCTTGTCGTATTCCCGGCCGAGCGGCATGCGCCACAGGGGCTCGTGCGTCGCGATGCCGGCGGCAAGAAGCTGCCCCGCCAGACGGTCGTCGTTGGAGAACAGGCCGGCATGATGCGTTGCAAGTGCGACCATGATCGCGCCGGTCAGGGTCGCGAGATCGATGATCGCCTGCGGCTTGAAGCGATCGTTGCAGTACCAGAGCGCATCACAAAGCACGAGACGGCCTTCGGCGTCGGTGTTGATCACCTCGATCGTCTGGCCGGACATGGAGGTCACGATATCACCCGGGCGCTGCGCACTGCCGTCGGGCATGTTTTCCACAAGGCCGATGATTCCGATGGCGTTGACCTTGGCTTCGCGGGCGGCGAGCACGTGCATGAGGCCGGTGACGGCGGCCGCACCACCCATGTCGCCCTTCATTTCCTCCATGCCGGCAGCCGGCTTGATCGAGATGCCGCCGCTGTCGAAGACGACGCCCTTGCCGACGAAGGCAAGCGGACGGTCCTTGGACTTGCCGCCCTTCCACTGCATGATGACGAGGCGCGGTGGGCGGCTCGACCCTTGCGCGACGCCGAGCAGCGCGCCCATGCCGAGCTTCTTCATTTCCTTTTCGGTGAGGATCTCTACCTCGACGCCGAGCTTTTCCAGCTCCTTCGCCTTGGCGGCAAACTCGACCGGGCCCAGCACGTTGGCCGGTTCGTTCACCAGATCGCGGGCGAGAAACACGCCTTCGGCAACGGCCTGCGCCGCCGTGAACGCCTTTTTCGCCGCGATGACCGTGCCGGTGACGATCGTCACCTTGGTCGGCTTGCCGGATGGCTTCGCGTCGTCGTCGGCCTTCTTGGTCTTGTAGCTGTCGAAGGCGTAGGCATTCATCTCCATGCCGAGTGCGAAGTCCGCTGCCGCCTTTCCGGTCACGTTGGCGTCGGGCGCGTCGATGAAGACCGTCACCTTGTCGACCGAACCAAGCTTCGCAGCGACGGCCCCGCCGGCCTTCAGCCAGTCATGGTCCGTCAGCGCATCCGCGTCTCCAAGACCGAGCACGACGATTCGATCGGCGGGCGAGCCATGCGGCGCGACGATGTCGAGGGAGGAGAACGCCTTGCCGGTAAACTTCTTGATCTTCGCCGCCCTTGCGACGACGTTCTCGGGGTCCGCGACATCGGCGCCGGCAGCCGCCGACGCGCCCGCGCTCTTCAGCAGAACGGCGACGCCACCGCTCGGCTTATGGGACTTGGCAAAGGTGAACTCAAACTTCATCGACATTGAAAACTCCGGGTATTTCCTGTCTGGACGCAACCCTTTGGATCGAATGGATCTTTCCGGGAGATCGAGCGCCAGCCCAAGGGGATCTAGGCCGCACAACGCAACCGGACGACACGGCAAGGCTTATGGCAAGCCGGCCTGTTACCGGGCGGTTACAGTGGCAAATATTCGCATCATTCGCCACCGTCAAAGCTGTGGCCGGCACCCTTCTCGCTTTTCAACCGCTTGGCAAGATGCCCGCAGATGTTTACATGCGGTTAACCGAGGTTCTTCGCCTTAAATTATCCCTGTTGCTGCACAATTCGAGCAGCACGGGTGGCTGGCAAAGAACCGGGCTTCGGTTTACGGACATGGGCGAAATCCGGTTCGATAACCGCCGCCGGAACAGAAACATGAGCAGGATTTTGGACCGGACACGGGCATGAAGCTGATCGAACGCTACATATTCCGGCGTGCCGTGATCATGTTCCTCGCAACGCTCCTGCCGTTGCTTGGCATCACCTGGACGACTCAGGCGTTGACCAACGTCAACCTCGTCACCGACAACGGCCAATCCGTGCTCGCCTTCGCCAAGGTGGCGACCCTCATCCTGCCTTCCGTCATCACGATCATCCTGCCGTTTGCGCTGGTGATCGGCGTCACGCAGACGCTGACGACGATGAACACCGATTCGGAGCTGACGGTGCTCAACGCCGCCGGCAGCTCGCGCATGGCGATCATCCGGCCGGTGGTCTACCTGGCATTGGGCCTCAGCGTGCTTTCCTTCGTGGTCGACAATTTCGTCGAGCCCTATTCGCGTATGGCCTTGCGCAAGATGCTTGCGACCGCCAACGCCGATCTGCTGTCGTCCGTCGTGCAGGAGAACACCTTCCGCAAGGTCGCAGACAATCTATACGTCCAGGTTGGCGCGCGGCGGGGCGGCGGCGTGCTGCAGGGCATCTTCGTCGCCGATTCGCGCAATCCGAGCTTCGAGCTCGTCTACTATGCCCGCGAAGGCGCCATCGACGACAAGAGCTCGGCGCTGGTGATGAAAGACGGGGAAGTGCAGCGCAAGCTCCCCGACGGCAGCGTGTCGATCATCAAATTCGACTCCTACGCCTTCGATCTCGCCGACATGACCAAGACGACGCGCGAGGCGACCATTCGGGCAAAGGACCGCGACCTTCCCGGCCTGATCAATCCGGACCCGGAAGATCACGTCTACAAGAACAATCCGCTCGCCTTTACCGCCGAGCTCAACCGTCGCTTCACGGAATGGACCTTCCCCCTTCTCTTCGGCCTGATTGCGCTGGTCTTCAGCAGTGACGCACGCTCCCACCGCGAAGCTCGGCTTCATCCGATGGTCAGCGCGCTCGGCATGGCCCTGCTCATCCGCTGGATGACGTTCTATGCCGGCAACAGCGCCGAGGACTCCGTCTGGTTCGTGCCGTTGATGTATGCCGTGCCGCTGATGGCGGGCGCCCTCTGCATTCACCAACTCGTCAGCAACAGGCGACTGGACATTCCGATGACCGGGCAGGAAAAGCTGCAGGAACTCCTGGTTCGCCTGCGCCTGATGCGGCCTGACGCCGAGAAAGGGCAGCCGTCATGATGGGCACGCTCGGCCGCTACTTCTTCATGCGCTACGTGATCACGACGTTCTGGTTCCTCGTCGGGATCTTCTCGCTGGTCTTCATCATCGACTTCAGCGAACAGGCAAGCCGGCTGGCAAACCTGCCGCGCTACAGCATCTCCGGCGCCCTGTTGATGACCGCGCTCCGGATCCCGCTGATCCTGCAGCAGACGATACCCTTCGTCGCGCTGTTTTCGGCCATGGCGGCGCTGATTTCGCTCAACCGCCGCTACGAGCTGGTCGTGACCCGCGCAGCCGGTATTTCCGTCTGGCAGTTCCTGCGGCCCTTCATCCTCGGCTCCTTCCTCTTCGGCGTGCTGGCGGTCGTGGCGCTCAACCCGCTTGCTGCCTGGGGAACGAAGCGCGGCGAGGCGCTTTTGGCCGAATGGGGCTCCACGCGGAACGCTGATGCCGGCTCGATCCCGTGGCTGCGGCAGATCTATAACGGCACGGACACGATCATCGGCGCGCGCTCGGTTCAGGACAACGGCACGACGCTTCTCAACGTCACCGTCATCCACTTTGATCCACAGGGTACGATCATTCTGAGACAGGATGCGGCGTCGGCGAAACTCGAAGATGGTTACTGGCTTCTTAACGACGTCACGGAAACGCGCAACGGGCAGCTTCCGCAACGTTTGAAAACAGCACAGCTGGCCACCAATCTTAAGCCCGAGTTTGTTCAGGAACGTCTTGCAAAGGCTGATTCCATTCAGTTTTTCGACCTGCCGCGCAAGATCGAAGTGGCCCGCTCCTTCGGTTTTTCGACCAACGGCATGGAAACTCAATTCCACTCAATGTTGTCGTTGCCGCTGCTGCTCGTCGCCATGACGCTGATCGCCGCTTGCGTGTCGCTGAAATTTAGCCGGTTTAACCAATCGCGCTCCGTAATTCTCGGTGGCATCCTTTCAGGCTTCGTGCTTTATGTCGTCACCGTGCTTGTCAAAGCATTCGGGAGCAGCGGCATTGTGCCTCCTTTCGTTGCAGCCTGGTTGCCAGTTGTTGTAGCGATGGCGCTGGGCTCGACGATTCTTTTAAATCAGGAGGATGGCTAGTGGCGGTAGTGAACCGCAAACGTATAAGGCTGATCAACGCTGCCCTGCTTGCAGGCGTGGCGCTGCAGACACTTGCCATGGGAATGAGTGCGCCTGCAATGGCGCAGCAGGCTTCGGACCGCCTCGATTCGTTGCGCCCGAACATGCCGGAAGACGCCAAGCTGCTTCTGTCCGCCAATGAGCTCGTCTACAACAAGGACGCCGAAAAAGTGATCGTGCGCGGCAACGTGCAGATCGATTACGGCGGCTACAAGATGGTGGCCCGTCAGGTCGAGTACGACCAGAAGAATGGCCGCATCTATGCATCCGGGGAAATCCAGTTCATCGAGCCCGGCGGCAATGTCGTCTATGCCGACAAAATGGATGTCACCGACGATTTCGGGGACGGTTTCCTCGAGCAGATGCGCATCGAAACCACCGATCTGACGCGGCTTGCTGCCACGAGCGGCGAGCGCCGGAACGGCGAAGAATTCATCCTGAACGAGGCCGTCTATACGGCTTGCACGCCGTGCTCGACCAAGCCGGACCATCGCTCGCTGTGGCACATCAAGGCGCAGCGCGTCATCCAGAACGGCCGCACGCGGACCATCCGTCTGGAGAACGCCCGCTTTGAGCTGTTCGGCAAGCCGATCGCCTATATTCCGGTCATGGAGCTGCCGGACCATACCGTCAAGCGCAAGAGCGGTTTCCTGTTCCCGACGTTCCGCTCGGCCCAAAAGCTTGGTGTTGGTGTCGGCGTCCCCTACTACTGGGCGATCTCGCCCTATATGGACGCGACGGCCACGCTTACCGGCCTGACACGGCAGGGATTCCTGCTGGAGGGAGAATTCCGCCAACGGTTCCACAACGGCTTCCATACGTTGAACTTCGCCGGCATCAGCCAGCTCGATAAGGGCAAGTTCACGCCCGGCACCGTCGACGCGATGCATACCAATCGCGGCATGATCGCGTCGAAGGCTGAGTTCGAGATCAATCCGCGCTGGACCTTCGGCTGGAACGTACTCGTCCAGTCCGACGCCAACTTCGCCAAGACCTACGAGCTGTCGACGTTCGACGGCACCACCTATACGAACCAGGCCTACCTGACGGGGCTCGGCAAGCGGAACTACTTCGATCTGCGCGCCTTCTACTTCGACATTCAGGACGCCGACGCCAACAGCATCGAGGAAAACCAGCAGCCGGCGGCGCAGGTCCTCGACTATTCCTACAAGGCGCCTGATCCCGTGCTGGGCGGCGAACTTTCCGCGACGTTCAACTTCACGAACGTGAAGCGCAACCGGCTCGACGCGTTTACCCAACCGGGCGTGGTCCGCTTCCGCGGCCTAGAAGGCACCTCGCACCGCCTGACCGGCGAACTCGAGTGGAAGCGCACCTTCATCGCCCCGGGCGGCTTGGTCCTCACGCCGCTGCTGGCAGCGCGCGGCGATGCCATCGGGCTGAACATGGACAATCCGGGTCCGGCCTATACCGGCGACTTCAACACGAGCGATGCGGCAACGCGGCGCATGTTGACCGCAGGCCTCGAAGCCCGCTACCCGATCCTGTTCGTCGGCGAGGACAGCAGTCACGTCGTCGAGCCGATCGCACAGCTCTACGCACGCCCGAACGAGCAATATGCCGGCGGCCTGCCGAACGAAGACGCGCAGAGCTTCGTGTTCGACGCAACGAACCTCTTTGACCGCGACAAGTTCTCCGGTTTTGACCGGATCGAGGGCGGCACCCGCGCCAATGTCGGCTTCCGCTACACGGGGACCTTCGACAGCGGCTACGGCCTGCGTGGCATCGTCGGCCAGTCCTTCCATCTGGGTGGCCTGAACTCGTTTGCGACGGACGACCTGGTCAAGGCCGGGGCGAATTCCGGTCTTGAGACCAAGAGCTCTGACTACGTTGCCATGTTCGGCATCGACGCACCGTCCGGCCTGATGGCGAGCGTTTCCGGCCGCCTCGACGAAAAGGACCTGTCGCTGCGCCGCGCCGATACCACCGTCGGCTATCTCGGCACGACCTGGCAGGCCGCGATGACCTATACGCGCATCGAAGCGCAGCCGCTCTACGGATCTCTGTCCAACCAGGATGAAATCCAGACCGCCGCCGCCTACCGGTTCCACGACTATTGGTCGGTATTCGGCGCGATCACCTATGACATCAACAAGGATGTCATCTCACGCAACGGTTTCGGCATCACCTATGACGATCAGGACACGCTGTTCTCGATCGTCTACAAGCAGGAACGCGATACCGATGCCAATGTCGCAAACGACTGGTCGATCGGCGCGAGAATCAGCTTCCGTACGCTCGGCGACGTGAACGTCGGCGACACCAAGTTCGAAGAGCTCGACTATTATTGATATCGTCAAGCGAGTGGGCGAGCCAAAAGTTCGCCCATTCGTCGATATCGGCACCGTCAAACGGTCTTGTCATCGTTTGGCCGCATGTATTATGCATTCCCTCCGACAAGATAAGGCAACGGCGCAAGGCCGGCAGGCGGACAAAGCCTGTCGACGGTGATAGTCCGGGATATAGGAAAAGAGAATGGGCGGGAAAATGTCGATCTTGAGGACACTGTCGGTACTGGCTTTGGCCGGCACCTTGAGCGTTGCAATATGCTCCGGAGCTCAGGCAGCAGCGAGCACGGTCAAGGTAACGGTCAACAACACGGTGATTACCTCCGGCGACATCGCCAAGCGCGTGGCCTTCCTTCGCCTGCAGCGCCAGAAGGGCGGCAACGACGAAGCCAAGAAGCAACTCGTCGACGAAGTTCTCAAGCGTGCCGAGATCGCACGCATCGGCCAGTCCGTCAGCACGCAGGAAGTCGATGCCGCCTATGCGCGCTTCGCCTCGGGCAACAAGCTTTCGACCGAGCAGCTCGGCAAGATTCTCGATCAGGCCGGCGTCGGCTCCGAACATTTCAAGCAATTCATCGCCGTGCAGATGAGCTGGCCGCGTGCGGTCAACTTCCGTTACGGCAGCTCTAACCGCCTCCAGGGCGCCGACCTCGTCAAGCGCATGATGGAAGGCGGCGGACAGAAGCCGGTGACCACCGAGTATTTCCTGCAGCAGGTGATCTTCGTCATTCCCGAGAAGAAGCGCGGCGCGATCACCGCGAAGCGGCAGGCGGAAGCCAACGCCTCGCGCGCTCAGTTCCCGGGCTGCGAAACCTCGAAGGTGTTTGCCGCCAACTATCGCGACGTGTCGATCCGCAGCCTCGGCCGCATGCTTGCCCAGCAGCTGCCTGACGAATGGAAGCCGCTGATCGAGAAGGCCGGCGAGAATGGCACCACCGGAACCCGCGTGACAGAAAAGGGCGTCGAGTACCTGGCGATCTGCAAGAAGCGTGAGGTCAACGACGACACCGCCGCCGAAATCGTCTTCCGCGCCGAGGATATCGGCAAGAAGAAGGCCGGTGGCGAAGACCCGAACAGCGAGAAGTACCTCGAGGAGCTGCGCAAGAAGGCGCAAATCGTCAACAAGTAATCACGACGGAAACATGCGCGAAACTACCGGCGGGCCCCTCGCCCTGACCATGGGCGACCCGGCCGGTATCGGGCCGGACATCAGCCTCTCGACCTGGCTCGGCCGCCGCGACCATGCGACGGCCCCCTTCCTTTTCATCGGCGATCCCGCGGTCCTTGCCGCGCGCGCCTCGATGCTCGGCTACACGGTGTCCATCCGCGAGACGGATTGCGCCGGCGCCCTCTCCCTCTTCGACACGGCGCTGCCGGTGCTGCCGCTTGCCTGCCCTGCCCCGGTCAAGGAGGGCGAGCCGGACACCGTCAATGCCAGCGCCGTGATCGGGGCGATCGACACGGCCGTGCGACTGGTGACCGCCGGACAGGCCTCGGCCGTGGTCACGAACCCGATCGCCAAGGCGGTTCTCTATGACGCCGGCTTCCGCTTTCCGGGCCATACCGAATATCTCGCCGATCTTGCCGAAAAAGCGACGGGACAGCCGGTGCTGCCGGTGATGATGCTGGCCGGACCGAAGCTGCGCGCCGTTCCCGTCACCATCCATATCCCCTTGAAGGACGTGCCGGAGCAACTGACGCCGGACCTCATCTACCGCACCTGCGCGATTACTGCGGCCGACCTTCGCAATCGTTTCGGACTTCGACAGCCACGGCTCGCGATCGCCGGGCTGAACCCGCATGCGGGTGAAAACGGTGCGCTCGGTCTCGAGGACGACGCCGTCATCCGGCCCGTCATCGACAGGCTGCGTGCCGAGGGTATCGATGCGGTCGGCCCGCTGCCGGCAGATACGATGTTCCACGATCGCGCACGCGCCACCTACGACGTGGCCATCTGCATGTATCACGACCAGGCGCTGATCCCGGCCAAGGCGCTCGGCTTCGACGATAGCGTCAACGTCACGCTCGGTCTTCCCTTCATCCGCACGTCGCCCGACCACGGCACGGCCTTCGGCCTTGCCGGCAAGGGCGTCGCCCGCGACGACAGCCTTCGGGCCGCGCTCGACCTTGCCGCATCGCTTGCGGCCAATATGCCAGGAGATACCCGCTGATGGCCGCCCTTGACGGTCTTCCTCCGCTACGCGACGTCATCCAGCGTCATGGCCTCGATGCCAAGAAGGCGCTCGGCCAGAACTTCCTGCTCGATCTCAACCTGACGCAGAAGATCGCGCGGACCGCCGGTTCGCTCGAAGGGGTAACGGTCATCGAGGTCGGCCCCGGACCGGGAGGCCTCACCCGCGCCATCCTCGCGCTCGGTGCCAAGAAGGTCATTGCTATTGAGCGGGACTCGCGCTGCCTGCCGGCACTTGCCGAAATCGGCGCGCATTATCCCGATCGGCTACAGGTCATCGAAGGCGATGCTTTGAAGACGTCGTTCGAGACGCTTGCCGACGATGGGCCGGTCAAGATCATCGCCAACCTGCCCTACAATGTCGGCACTCAGTTGCTCGTTAACTGGCTGCTGCCCGAGCGCTGGCCGCCCTTCTGGCAGTCGCTGACGCTGATGTTCCAGCGCGAAGTGGGCCTGAGGATCGTCGCCGACGCGGATGACGACCACTATGGCCGCCTCGGCGTGCTCTGTGGTTGGCGCACAAAGGCGCGGATGGCATTCGACGTGCCGCCGCAGGCCTTTACGCCACCACCGAAGGTGACGTCGTCCGTGGTCCATCTGGAGCCGGTCGATAACCCGATCCCCTGCTCGGTCGCGGCGCTCGAGAAAGTGACGCATGCAGCCTTCGGCCAGCGCCGCAAGATGCTGCGGCAGAGCCTGAAGCCACTCGGCGGCGAGGCGCTGCTTGCCAAGGCCGATATCGACCCGCAACGACGCGCCGAAACACTTTCGGTGGAAGAGTTCTGTCGCCTGGCCAACTGCCTCTGAGCGGGGATATGGATCGCAAGGCGCGCGCTACAAATAGTGTGAATCAAAAATGGCTCCTCACGGAGCCATTTCTTTTGAAGCCTTAGAACGGGTTTTCGGTCAGCAGCCCGTTCACGAAATCGAACAGGCCGGGGCGCCGGTCGCGGCGCAGGCGTTCGGCCTCGACGATCGCACGCACGGACGCAAAGGCGCGGTCGAGGTCGTCGTTGAGCACGATGTAATCATACTCCCGCCAGTGCTCGATCTCGGCTCGCGAGTTGGCAAGGCGCGTGGCGATCACCTCTTCGCTGTCTTCGGCGCGACGATGCAGGCGTGACTGCAGTTCAGCCATTGACGGCGGCAGGATGAAGATCGAGACGACGTCGCCCGCCATCTTCTCCTGGAGCTGCTGCGCGCCCTGCCAGTCGATATCGAACAGCATGTCGCGGCCCGCGGCCATGGCCGCCTCGACCGCATCGCGCGGCGTGCCGTAGAAGTTGCCGTGCACCTCCGCCCATTCGAGCAGCGAGTCGGTGGACCTCAGCGCCTCGAACTCGCGGATCGACTTGAAGTGATAGTGCCGTCCATCGATCTCGCTTGGTCGCCGCTGACGCGTCGTCACGCTGACCGAAATGCTCATCTCCGGATCGGCTTCCAGGAGATTTCGCGCAATGGTCGACTTGCCTGCGCCTGACGGCGAGGAAATGACGAGCATCAGCCCACGACGGGCGATCTTGATGGGCGAAGGGGTCGCCGGGTTCATACCTTACTCCAGATTCTGGACCTGTTCGCGGAACTGGTCGATGACGACCTTCAGCTCGATGCCGGCGGCAGACACAGCGGCCGCGTTGGACTTGGAACAGATCGTATTCGATTCTCGGTTAAATTCCTGTGCGAGGAAATCGAGCTTGCGCCCGACGGGACCGCCCTTCGACAGAAGCTCCCGGGCGGCAACGATGTGGGAACCAAGCCGGTCGATCTCCTCGCGAAGATCCGCCTTGGTGGCGAGCAAAGCGACTTCGGCATGGAGCCGGTCCCGGTCGAGCGACGAGCCGTTGTCCATCACCAGAGCTACCTGTTGCGCCAGCCGATCAGCAATCGCAGCGGCGCTACGTGACGGGTCGGACTCGACCGTCGCCGTCAGCCGCTCGATCGCCTCGACCTGCCCCAGCAGGATCTGACAGAGTGCCGCGCCCTCGTCTTCTCGCATCGCGCGCAGATCGGCGAGCGCACCCGCCAGACCTGCCAGAATACCGGCATCGAGCGCCGCACGCTCTTCTTCGCTTTCTTCCGGCTCGCGGAAGTCGACGATGCCGCGGATCGAGAGAAGCGTGTCGAACCGGAGTGGCGCGGGATCGACGAGATCACCGAGCTGGCCGCGCAGGTTCAGCACCGCCGTCAAGGCTGCCTGGTTGACCACGGCCTCGACGGCCGCCTCGCCGCCGCTGACGGAGAGGCCGATCTGAAGATTGCCGCGGGAAAAATACTCCGCTGCGAGCTTGCGCACCTCGGGCTCGAAGCGCTCGAGCCCCTGCGGCAGGCGCAGCCTGAGGTCCAGGCCCTTGCCGTTGACGGAGCGCAGCTCCCAGGCCCAACGACGGCGGCCGCTGCTGCCTTCTCTCCGGGCAAAGCCGGTCATCGATTGGAGCGGCATCATCACCTCCGTTGCGGTTTCAGCAGAAGCAATAAGGCGACGGCGCGGCATCCCGCAAGGGATATCCGCGCCGTGATTCGTCCGTCCACAATGCAAGCACCGCTGCGCGGCTATTGCGCCGCCAGCCGCCGGCGTTATTGCGGCTGCGTGGCTGCCGGTTCGGCGGTGCCCGCGTCAGCCGCAGCCTTCGCCGCTTCTGCCGCCCGCTCCGCCTCGACCTTGCGCCAGCGGCGGACATTGGCATTGTGCTCGTCGAGCGTCTCGGCAAAGACGTGGCCGCCCGTGCCATCGGCAACGAAGTAAAGCTCAGGCGTGCGCGACGGATTGGCGACCGCTTCCAGCGCTGCACGACCAGGATTGGCGATCGGCGTCGGCGGCAGCCCCTTGATGATATAGGTGTTGTACGGCGTCTGCTTGTCGATGTCCGACTTCAGGATCGGCCGGTCGGCCGGCTTACCGTCACCGCCGAAGATGCCATAGATGATCGTCGGGTCGGATTGCAGCCGCATGCCCTTGTCGAGCCGGTTGATGAAGACGGAGGCGACGCGCGGACGCTCGTCGGCGCGACCGGTTTCCTTCTCCACGATCGAGGCAAGCGTCACGAGCTCCTCAACCGTCGACACCGGCAGGTTGGGATCGCGCTTTTCCCAGATCTGGCCGACCAGCACCTTTTGGGCTGCGGCCATCTGCTGGACGATCTCGCCGCGCTTGGTGCCGCGCGTGAACTTGTAGGTGTCCGGCATCAGCGTGCCTTCCGGCGGCAGCTCCGTCGGCAGGTCGCCGACGAGCACCGGATCGTCGGCCAGCCTGTGGAACATCTGCTTGACGGTCAGGCCTTCCGGCAGGGAGACGGAGTAGAGGATCGACTTGCCCGACTTCAGGAGCTGCATGACCTCCTGCATCGACGAGCCGGCCTTGATCTCATATTCGCCGGCCTTCAGCGTCTCGTTGTCGAGGTAGGCTTCGGAAACGAAACGGAAAACGCGCGCATCGGTGATGATGTTGCCGCGCTCGAGCCCGCTGGCGATCTCGCTCATGCCGGCGCCGCCCCGGACGATGAAGTTCTGGTTCGCCTGCAGCGGACCCGGCTTTTCGTACTGGTGCATCGCATAATAGACCGTGCCGGCGGCGGCGAGCGCTGCAAAGACAATGACGGTCATGACAAAGTTCAGGAAGATCACGACCTGGCTGCGGGCCTTGCGCGATCGTTTCGGCGGTTGCGGCACTTTTTCCGGACGCAGGGCCTCGTTTGCCGATTTCGGAATGATCGGTCCGTTGCTCGCGTTTTCACTGCGGCCAAATTGCGCCGCGCCGTTATCGTTTGAGTCGCTCACGATTATCCCGAACCCGAAATTCGCGGCCTCATTCTCTTCCTGCTTCCGGTGCGAATTTCGGACTGGACCGTGGCAGGCATAGGTCAAATTTATAAAACGGTGCCGCCCAGAAGGCCGACGTCCGCAGTTACTCAAAAATCCGCAGTCGGTGCAATCTCACCGAAGAACCACAGAAATGTGTCGAATCACCGTCCGTTCAAGAGAACCCGGCGGACGACCGACACTTTAATCCGGAACCACGGCCCGCGGCAAAAACCCGGCAAACCGCAATTCCAGGCAATGACTGAAGGGCAATCTGACAGATATGCCTTGCGCGAACATCGCGGTCGGCGAGCGCCATCTTCCGTGACGACGCCTCCTCCCACCACATGCTTGTAGCGAGCAATACGGCAAAAGCTGGATCATCGCGCCGCCTTTGACGGTCGGCGCGACAATTGGCTCGAGCGACGCTCCGGGCGCGCGATCAGGCGCCGGTGTAGCGGCGCAGGACCAACGAGGCGTTGGTGCCGCCGAAGCCGAAGGAATTCGAGAGCGCCACGTTGATTTCGCGCTTGCGCGCGACATGCGGCACGAGGTCGATCTTCGTCTCGATCGACGGATTGTCGAGGTTCAGCGTCGGCGGCGCAATGTTGTCGCGGATCGCCAGCGCCGAGAAGATCGCTTCCACCGCGCCGGCAGCGCCGAGCAGGTGGCCGATGGCCGACTTGGTCGAGGACATCGAGATCTTCGACGCGTGTTCGCCGACCAGGCGCTCGACGGCGCCAAGCTCGATCGTGTCGGCCATGGTGGAGGTGCCGTGGGCGTTGATGTAGTCGATATCGGCAGCCGTCAGGCCGGCTCGCTTCAGCGCCATCTGCATGCAGCGATAGGCACCGTCGCCATCTTCCGACGGAGCGGTGATGTGAAACGCATCGCCCGAAAGGCCGTAGCCGACGACTTCCGCATAGATCTTGGCTCCACGGGCCTTGGCATGCTCGAGCTCTTCGAGGATGACGACGCCGGCGCCCTCGCCCATGACGAAACCGTCACGGTCGATATCGTAGGGGCGCGAGGCCTTCTGCGGATCGTCATTGTGCTGGGTCGATAGCGCCTTGCAGGCGGCAAAGCCGGCGAGCGAGATCCGGCAGATCGGCGATTCCGCACCACCGGCCACCATGACGTCGGCATCGCCGAGCGCGATCAGGCGGCTCGCATCGCCGATCGCATGCGCGCCGGTCGAACAGGCGGTGACGACAGAGTGGTTCGGACCGCGCAGCTTGTGGCGGATCGACACCTGGCCCGAGGCAAGGTTGATGAGCCGGCCGGGAATGAAGAACGGCGAGATGCGGCGGGGGCCCTTGTCGCGCAGCGTGTAGCCGCCTTCGACGATGCCTTCGAGACCGCCTATGCCCGAACCGATCAGCACGCCGGTCGCGATCTGGTCTTCATCGTTCTCCGGCTTCCAGCCGGCATCGGCCAGCGCCATGTCGGCCGCTGCCATCGCGTAGACGATGAACGGATCGACCTTGCGCTGCTCCTTCGGCTCCATCCAGTCGTCGGCATTGAAGGTAGCATCGGTGCCGTCGCCGAAGGGAATGCGGCAGGCAATCTTGGCAGGAAGGTCCTCGACCTCGAATTCGGTCACCTTGCGCGCGGCATTGTGCCCGGCAAGCAGGCGCGCCCACGTCGCCTCAGTTCCGCAACCCAAGGGAGATACCATGCCGGTACCGGTGATAACGACACGTCTCATAGTCCGCGACCCACCCTGACTTTTCCATTTCAGAGCCGGATCGGACCACGTGTAACGAACCCGATCCGGGCATCCATTTTAAGGTTCTTATTCACGATCAGAGGGATATGCGGGAAACGCTTGCTGATCGAAATCCCCGCTCAGCGCGGGATAGCCCACTTCCCTGGGCTGAAACGGGCCGCTTTAGGCGGCCCGTCCACGGCCGAAGCCGCTTTAAGGTATTAGGCCTGAGCCTTTTCGATGAACTTGACGGCGTCGCCGACAGTCAGGATCGAGTCAGCAGCGTCGTCCGGGATTTCAACGCCGAATTCTTCTTCGAAAGCCATGACCAGTTCGACGGTGTCGAGCGAGTCCGCGCCGAGGTCGTCGATGAAGCTTGCGCCTTCGCTGACCTTTTCGGCGTCGACGCCAAGATGATCAATAACAATTTTCTTTACGCGTTCTGCGATATCGCTCATGTCGGAGTTCCTCGACCTTCGTTTCTGTAGGCGCCTATTCCGGCACCGGTACTCTTCTGTAAGCCTGATAGACCAAGACGGCCCACCCGGCAATCCATCCAACCGGAACTGCGGCAAACCCAAGGCAGCCAAGGCTGCCGGGCACCTGGCGGGACCGGTCGACTGCTAACAGTCATGGCCCGATTAACACGGTTTAACGCTGTCGCAAAGTCCGAAAATGCCTGTCATTCGCTTGCTCAACATTGAATTTCAGGCATTTGGCAGGCGGCGTCCCGGGACGTTGAAGATCGCCCACCGCACAATCTCGGCGGGCGGCCCATCCCGGAAACCGGATCAGATCATGGCCATGCCGCCATTGACGTGAATCGTCTGGCCGGTGACGTAGCCCGCTTCGTTGGAAGCGAGGTAAACGACCGCCGAAGCGATTTCAGCGCCGGTGCCCATCCGCTTCATCGGGATCGCGCCCATGATCGCGTCCTTCTGCTTGTCGTTGAGCTTGCCGGTCATCGCGCTTTCGATGAAGCCCGGAGCCACGCAGTTGACCGTGACGTTGCGCGTCGCGATTTCCTGGGCCAGCGACTTGGAGAAGCCGATCATGCCGGCCTTGGAGGCGCAGTAGTTCGCCTGGCCGGGGTTGCCGGTGACGCCGACGATGGAGGTGATGTTGACGATGCGGCCGAAACGGCGACGCATCATCGGATGGGTGAGTTCGCGCGTCAGGCGGAACACGGCCGTCAGGTTCACTTCGAGAACGGCATCCCAGTCCTCGTCGCTCATGCGCACGAAGAGACCGTCCTTGGTGATGCCGGCATTGTTGACGAGGATGTCGACGCCGCCAAGCTCGGCTTCGGCCTTCTCGCCGAGCGCCTTGACTTCGGCGCGGTCGGAAAGGTTTGCCGGGAAGAGTTGCACGCGATCGCCAAGTTCGTTGGCAAGCGCTTCCAGCTTTTCGACGCGGGTGCCGTGCAGACCGACGGTCGCGCCCTGGGCGTGCAGCATGCGGGCGATTTCTTCGCCGATACCACCGGATGCACCGGTAACGAGAGCCTTGCGGCCGGAAAGATCAAACATCTCTTTGATTCCTTATAACTGGAGCGCCTAGGCGTTCGCTCAGGCGAGCAAGGCGGCGAGTGCTGCGTCGATATCGGCGGGCGTATTGACGGCGATACCGTTGACGGTCTTGTCGATGCGGCGGGCAAGCCCGGTCAGGACCTTGCCGGAGCCGAGTTCATAAAGCGTCGTGACATTGTTGGCGGCAAACCATTCGACCGTCTCGCGCCAGCGGACCTGACCGGTGACCTGCTCGACCAGCAGCCGGGCGATCTCGTCGGCATCGCTGACCGGGGCCGCGAGCACGTTGGCGATGACAGGCACCACCGGATTACGCTTCTCGACCTTGGCCAGCGCCTCGCGCATCGCGTCGGCAGCCGGCGCCATCAGCGCGGAATGGAAGGGGGCAGAGACCGGCAGCATCAGAGCGCGCTTGGCGCCCTTTTCGGAAGCGAGTGCTGCGGCCTTCTCGACGGCAGCCTCCTCGCCGGAGATAACCAGCTGGCCGCCACCATTGTCGTTGGCGATCTGGCAGGAACCCAGCGCGGACGCTTCGCGGCAGACGGCTTCGACATCCGCATGTTCGAGGCCGATGATCGCCGCCATTGCGCCCTTGCCGACGGGAACCGCCGCCTGCATGGCGTTGCCGCGGATGCGCAGGAGACGCGCCGTGTCGGCAATGGAGAAGGTACCGGCAGCACAGAGCGCCGAGTATTCGCCGAGCGAATGGCCGGCGACGAAGGAAACCTTGGACTTGAGGTCGAGGCCCTTGGCTTCGAGCACGCGAATGACGGCCATCGATACGGCCATCAGCGCCGGCTGGGCGTTCGCCGTCAGCGTCAGCGTTTCCTCGGGGCCGTTCCACATGATCTCGGACAGCTTCTGGCCGAGTGCTTCATCGACTTCGGCAAAGACGGCTGCCGCTTCCGGAAAAGCGTCGGCCAGATCCTTGCCCATGCCGACAGCCTGGCTGCCCTGGCCTGGAAACGTGAATGCAATGCTCATGGGATCGTCCCTTCCCTAGATCACTAGGATTTCGGGTCGGCGCGACACGAAATCCTAGTGATCGGTTCTTATGAGTTAGAGCGGGATGCAGGCAGAAACCATACATCTCCGGCTTCCTCTCCATTCACATTCCTTACCGACGAGTCAAGCTTGGAGGCCGGCACGGACACGGCCGACGGGGCCTTTTGCCCTTGATCTTCAACAATCAAGGCGTAAGTTTGCCGCCCGATGTCGCTCTGCCCTACCCGATCACCAGGGTCGAGGCGACCGCTCCATTCCCGGTGCCAGCGCCCCTTCCCTCCCAGGTCGGCGCCGCCCTTCACAAGGATACTTATCTAGATGCGCTACAACACGCTTGGCCGCACCGGCATCATGGTCTCGGAAATCTGCCTGGGCACCATGACCTGGGGTTCACAGAACTCCATCGCCGAGGCGCACGAGCAACTGGATTACGCCTTCGACAAGGGCGTCAACTTCATCGACACGGCCGAACTCTACCCCACGACCCCGCTATCGCCGGAGACCTATGGCGACACGGAACGCTTCATCGGAGAATGGCTGGCCAGGCGCGGCCGGCGCGATGAGGTCGTCGTTGCGACCAAGGTCGCCGGCCCCGGCCGCCCCTATATCCGCAACGGCAACCCGACGACACCCGAGGGCATCGACCAGGCGATCGACGCCAGCCTCAAGCGGCTGAAGACCGATTATGTGGACCTTTATCAGCTTCATTGGCCGAACCGCGGCCACTACCATTTCCGCAACGCCTGGTCCTATGACCCGTCCAAGCAGGACAAGGATCATGTCGCGAGTGACCTCCGGGCAATCCTCGACAAGCTCGGCGACCTCGTGAAAGCCGGCAAGGTCCGCGCCATCGGCCTCTCCAACGAAACGGCCTGGGGCACGATGAAGTTCATCGACATGGCGGAGCGTCATAGCCTGCCGCGCGTCGCCTCGATCCAGAACGAATACAACCTGCTTTACCGCGCCTACGACCTCGACCTGTCGGAGCTGTCGCACCACGAAGACGTGGGCCTGCTCGCCTATTCGCCGCTCGCCGCCGGCCTCTTAAGCGGCAAGTACCTCGATGGCGCGAAGCCGAAGGGCTCGCGACTTTCGATCAACGGCGATCTCGGCGGCCGCTTCACGCCGCACCAGGAACCGGCCGTCGAAGGCTATGTCAAACTGGCACGCGAGCACGGCCTCGATCCGGCGCAGATGGCCATCGCCTTCTGCCTGGCGCGGCCGTTCATGGCTTCCGTCATCATCGGCGCGACCTCGATGGAGCAGTTGAAGACCAACCTTGGCGCCGTCGACCTTACGCTGTCGCAGGACATCGTGAACGGGATCCGGCGGCTGCACCGGATCTACCCGATGCCGATCTGAGCGTGAGACCAGATCGTCGATGCCGGTACCCCAGACGAAAGCGGAACTGCTTGCGGCGATCGACGTCCAGTTCGCCAGGCTGATGCGCGAGCTGGAACGGGTTCCTGACGAGCGCTACCGCGAACCGTCGCTCGAAGGCCACGCCAAGGGCACGATGATGAGCGTCGGCGACCTCGTCGCCTACCTCATCGGCTGGGGCGAACTGGTGATCAAATGGATCGATCGCGATCAGCGCGGCGAGCTGGTCGACTTCCCCGAGACGGGCTATCAATGGAACGAACTCGGACGGCTTGCGCAGAAATTCTATGCGGACTTCCACGCTCTTTCGCCGGGCGAGCTTGTCGCCAGACTGAAGCGCAGCAAGGAGACGCTCGAGGTACTCATCAGGGATCGCGACGAGCGGACGCTTTACGGGCGGCCATGGTACGGAAAATTCACGCTCGGACGCATGATCCAGTTCAATACTTCCTCTCCCTATGCCAACGCCCACGGCCGCCTGCGCAAATGGAAAAAGCTGAACGGGCTGGCGTAGAAAGCGAAAAAGCCACGCAAGCCTTGCCTTTCGCTGAAATATGCGTATAAGCGCGCTGTTCGAAATGCCCGGTCTTCTGGCTGGTGGCTGAACGGAGGGCCGGCTTCCTCGAGGGGAGCCGTTAGGATTGCACGTCTTTCCGGCCTCCCGTGTCTCCGCTCTCGACCGTCTCGATACAACACTTTCTTGCCGGCTGCCTGCAGCCACTAAGAACAGTCGTTGAGGCTTAGCCGCCGAGGTCCGGGCTGATTAACGCAAGAAAGGCAAGCCACAATGGCTCTTTATGAACACGTATTCTTGGCCCGCCAGGACATCACGCCGCAGCAGGTCGACGGTCTCGTCGAGCAGTACAAGGGCGTGCTCGAAGCAAACGGCGGTAAGGTCGGTCGCGTCGAGAACTGGGGCCTGAAGTCCCTCACCTACCGCATCAAGAAGAACCGCAAGGCTCACTACGTTCTCATGGACATCGATGCTCCGGCAGCGGCTGTTCACGAAATCGAGCGCCAGATGCGCATCAACGAAGACATCCTGCGCTACATGACGATCGCCGTCGAGAAGCACGAGGAAGGCGCGTCTGCCATGATGCAGAAGCGCGACCGCGACGACCGTCCGCGCCGCGATGGCGACCGTCCGGAGCGTGGCTTCGGCGACCGTGGTCCGCGTCCGGACCGTGGCGACCGCGAAGACCGCCCGCGCCGTCCGCGCGAAGACCGCGCGTAATCAAGAAGCTTTAGGAGATTAAGACAATGGCTGAAGTTTCTTCCGCTCCGGTTCGTCGCCCGTTCCACCGCCGCCGCAAGACCTGCCCCTTCTCGGGCGCAAACGCTCCGCGGATCGACTACAAGGACATCCGTCTTCTGCAGCGCTACATTTCCGAGCGCGGCAAGATCGTTCCTTCCCGCATCACAGCCGTTTCCCAGAAGAAGCAGCGCGAACTCGCCCAGGCGATCAAGCGTGCACGCTTCCTCGGCCTGCTGCCCTACGTCGTTTCCTAAGAACGGCTGACTCTCCGTCAGTCTTCTGACTCGACGGAACCCGACTTGTTGGGAGAGGCGCTCCCCTAAGGTGAGCGCCTCTTTCTCTCCCTTCCGCGATGGGCGCGGATCGGAACCGGCGCGATGCGCCAAAATCCCATGCTGGGGCTGCGCTTTGGCCATCCCCTAACTGCACGAAGCAGGACAGCGAACGTGACGAATGTGAACAGGACATCGCTGCTGACCGGCGTTCTCGCCGGCTTTACCGCCGCCCTCTTGTCGATGGGCGCGAATACGCAGTCGTCTCTTGCGATCGTCCTTTATGCCGCTTCGGCACTTCCAATTCTGATTGCCGGCCTCGGCTGGGGCAATGCCGCAGCGATCACCGCGATCGTCACGGCCGGCGCCACCGGTGCCGTTCTCGTTTCGCCCTACTTCGCGCTGCTGATCCTCGTTGTCACGCTGATCCCGGCCGGTTGGCTGAGCCATCTCGCCAATCTCGCCCGCCCGGCGTCCGAACTCGGCGGCCCGGACGAGGCGCTTGCCTGGTATCCGCTCTCCGATATCCTCAGCCATCTCGTCGGTCTGGTGACCGTCGGCATGATCATCGTCGGCGTGATCGTCGGTTATGGAGCCGATATCTCCGATCGCATGGTCGATATCGTCATTCAGGCCGTGAAGGCGCAGGACAGCGCCTACAACCCGGATGCGGCTGCCATCGCCCAGATCAAGTCGCTTTTCACCCTCGCTTTGCCGCTCGTCCAGGGCGCGATCTGGGTGCTGATGCTGTTTACCGCCTACTACCTCGCCACCCGCATCGTGCAGATGTCCGGCCGGTCGTTGCGCCCGCGCGAGGACATTCCGTCGACGCTGCGCATGCACCGCAACGCGATCTTCATCTTTCTCGGCGGCCTGGTCCTCACCTTCCTCGGCGGCGCACCCGCAACGATCGGCGCGCTGATCTGCGGAACCTTCGGCGCGGGCTTCCTGCTTGCCGGTTTCGCCTCCTTCCATTTCCGCACACGCGGCAAGTCCTGGCGGCTTCCCGTGCTGTGGATTGCATACCTGTCGGTGCTCGTGTTCACGATCCCGGCATTCTTCTTCCTCCTGTCGGGCCTGATCGATACGCGACGCACCATCGCGGTCACGCCGGTTGGAAAAAACTGACCAACGAACTGGAACTCTGAAAGGAAACCAACATGGAAGTCATTCTTCTCGAACGTATCGCCAAGCTCGGCCAGATGGGCGAAACCGTAAAGGTTCGCGACGGCTTTGCCCGTAACTACCTCCTGCCGCTCGGCAAGGCGCTGCGCGCCAACGCTGCCAACAAGGCCCGTTTCGAAGCTGAGCGTTCGACGCTCGAAGCCCGCAACCTCGAGCGCAAGTCGGAAGCCCAGGCTGTTGCCGAGAAGCTCGACGGCAAGTCGTTCATCATCGTCCGCTCGGCTGGCGAAACCGGCCAGCTCTACGGTTCGGTTGCTGCCCGCGACATCATCGAAGTGCTCGCTGCCGAAGGCTTCAACGTCGGCCGCAACCAGGTCGACCTCAACCAGCCGATCAAGTCGATCGGCCTGCACAAGGTCACGCTGCACCTGCACTCGGAAGTCGAGATCTCGGTTGAAGTCAACGTTGCCCGTTCGGCCGAAGAAGCCGGTCGCCAGGCAAAGGGCGAAAGCCTGACCTCGGCCGACGCCATCTACGGCGTTGACGAAGACGCCCTGAAGCCGGAAGACTTCTTCAACCCGGAAGCCGAATTCGAAGGCGAAGAAGAATAAGCCTTAAAGGCCATTCAACACGCGAAAGCCCGGATCATCGATCCGGGCTTTTTTCTTGGTTGCGCGGCCGTTTCTGGCAATGGCTCTGTGGGCCTCGGCCGTCTTATCCGTGGGCAGCAACAGGCGCGACACCGATGTTCGCCTGGTCCGGTGCAACGCGCACCGGCGCGTCCTTGTCGACGCGCACGACGACCGAAAGGCCGGGCGACAGCATTTCCGCCAGCGGCTGGCCGGGATCGACGACGATGCGCACGCCGACGCGCTGGGCCACCTTGGTGAAGTTGCCGGTGGCGTTGTCCGGACGGATGATGCTGAACTCCGAACCGGCGGCGGGCGAGAACCGCTCGATATGCCCCGTCAGCTCGTTCCGCTGCAGCGCGTCGACCGCGATGGCGACGGGTTGGCCCGCCTTCATGCCGTCGAGCTGCGTTTCCTTGAAATTGGCGACGACCCAGACGTCGTTCGGCACCAGCGCCAGGAGTTGCGAGCCGGCCGTCACATATTGACCGATCCGCGCGCCGATCTCACCGAGACGGCCGTCCCGCGGCGCGACGATGCGGGTGTTGTCGAGATCGATTCGCGCGAGTTCGACGGCCGCTTCCGCCCCGCTCACCGCGGCTTGCAATCCGGCACGCGCGCCAAGCGTCGTCGCCAGCGCCTGCTTCGACACTTCCAGCCCGGCCTCTGCCTGGCTCACGGCAGCGTCGGCCTGCTCAAAGCCTGCACGCGCCTGGTCGGCATCACTGCGGGTCGAAACACCCTTTTCCGCGAGCGGGCGGATGCGGTCCCAGGTCGCCCGGGCCCGATTGAAGGCAGCCTTGGCACCATCGAGCTGCGCCTGGCTGGCGGCGATGCCCGCCTTGGCGGAAAGCTCCTGCTGAAAGGAATTGGCAAGTGCGGCTTTCTGCCCGGCAAGCGTGGCTTCCGCCTGCGCCACCTTCTGCGCATAGATGCGGTCGTCGATCTTGACCAGCAGTTGCCCGGCCTTGACCGTCTCGTAGTCGTGCACCGGAACGTCGGCGACATAGCCCGCAAGCTGCGGGCTCATGATCGTTACAAAGCCGCGCACATAGGCATTCTCCGTCGATTCCACCGAACTGTGGAACGGCGGCAGCCGCCAGGCGTAGAGCACAAGGGCGATACCGGCGATGCCGGCGAGAAGAACGATGATGCTCGTGGGAGAGCGCAGGGATTTCAACATGGTCGTCAACTCTGTCAATCAGGTGGCCGGCATCGGCGCAGGAGCGGACAATCTCTGCCTGAGCCAGTTGTAGAAGATGTGCAGCAGCAGCCCGGCGAGCGCGAAAAGCGCGACCGCCGAGGCAAGCAGGAAGGCGTCGTTGTAGGCGAGGATGTAAGCTTCGCGGGTCACCTGTTGTGACAACAACACGGTGCCCTCGCCGCCGAGCAGGGTCTTGTCGCCCATCACCTTGGCGTAGGCGGCGGAAAGCTGGTTGACGCGCTGGGCAACCAGAGGGTTCGAGAGCACGATCTGTTCCGCGAGAAGGTTGGAATGAAACTTTTCACGGATCGTGACGAAGGTACCGAAGGCGGCGGAGCCGATCAGGCTGCCGATGCTCTGGGTAAAGAGGAAGATCACGATGAAGCTGAGGATATAGCTCGGCCCCTTGGCGAGCGCCGCCTTGAAGCCGCGCGCCATGGCCGGCGGCAGGAAGAGCGCCGTTCCGGACGCGATCATCGCCTGGCTCAGATACATCTGCTCCGGCCGTGTCAGGCTGGTCGCCTGGCTGTCCATGTAGGCGCCGGCCGCCAGGAGGCCGAGTGCCAGAATATGCACGCGCTCCGCATGTTCAGGATTCATCAGCGCGGCGCAAAGCAGACCGCCGCCGATGGCCGCAGCAAGGATGATCCAATAGAGGGTTGCGACCTGCTCGAACTGGAGACCGAGCTGCTGGTACAAGTTCGCAGCAACAGTCGATTGTTCGGAGGCGACCAGCCGGAAAATCAAGAGAACGGCGGCAAAGTGCACGATCTCCTTTGAAGCGATCCAGCGCACGTCGATCAACGGCACCGGGCGATAAAGCTCGATCAGCACCGCGGTCGTCAGCGTCGCTATCGAGACGACCAGCAGGACGCCGAGCCAAGGAGCCTCGAACCACCAGTAGAGGCGCCCCATGGTCAGGACCACGGCGAGGCAGCCGAAGGCGACGGCGACGAGGAGGTAACTCAGGATATCCATGCGCTGGATAACCTTGGCATGCGGGACCGGCGTCAGCGGCAGCAGGTAGATGATCGGCAGCGCGATCAGCGCCAGCGCCATTTCCTGCGTGTAGAGCGCATGCCACTGGCCATATTCGATCAAGGTCGGCGAGATCAGGCGGGTGACCGGCGCGGAAATCGTCGTGCAGGTGAGCGCCAGCGCCAGCCCGACGGTCAGTTTGCGCGCCGGCGGAAAGGCTTCGAGCATGTAGAGGAAGCCGAGCGTCGACATCGGTGCGGCGGCAATGCCGCTGATGAAGCGCACGACGATCGCCGAATGCAGATCGGAAACGAAGACGTTCATCAACGAGACGACGACGAAACCGGCGATGCTGATTTCGGCAAAACGGCGCAGCCCGTATTGGGCGCGGATCTTCACCAGCGCGATCGACAGGCTGACATTCGGCGCCATGTAGGCCGCCGAGAGCCAGCCGGCTTCGATGGAGGTCGCCGAAAGCGAGCCCTGGACCTGCGTAAGGTTGGCGAGCGCCAGGTTCATGCCGAGCCCCTGCGTCAGGAACAGGAGCACGGAGCCCAGGACATAGACCGCCGAAAGCAACAGACCTTTCTCGACGGGGGCCGGCACGGGGGTTGGCGCCGGTTCCGGCGCAATAACGGTTTCTCCGTGTTGGTCCTCGTCGACGGCCTCCGCGGCCTCAAGCTCGAAGGCAAGGCGGTTGTCGTTTGCGGCGGCCGTCGCGACTGCGCCCATCGCCGTCACTCCCGCGCCAGCGACTGAACATTGTCGGCGATCGCACGAACCACCCGCTTTGTCACGGCAAGCTCGGCTGCGTCGATGCCTTGCAGCACTTCGGCCCGGATTTCGTCGGCAAGCCTGAGGATCTCGTCGGCAACGGTGCGGCCGAGTTCGGTCATATGGATCTGCTTGGCGCGTCGGTCGGAGACCTCGACCCGCCGCTCGATGAAGCCCTGCTTCTCCATGCCGTCGAGCAGGCGCACCAGTGTCGGGGTCTCGATGTCGAGTTCGTCGGCGAGCTCCCGCTGGTTCAGGCCATCCTTCTTCGTCAAGGCGAAGAGCGCGCGGGCGCGCGACAGCGTCAGTCCCTTCTCCTTCACCCGCGCATCGAACACGGCGCGCAGCTTGCGATTGAGCAGCGACAGGGCATCGAACAGTTCGCGGTTCACGGTGGGCCGATACATTGGTATCTTTTCCATATTACTAGCATGCTAATTATTCTGCCTCTATCTAATCCAAATGCGGTGGATTTTCAAGATGCGGATTTGAGGCAGAGGAGGACGGCGCTACACTTCGTTTCGTCGGGAAGGTTCGGGTGATTCGCGGCGTCAACGACCAAATTTGTGACGACGGCATAATCCGCACATTTGCGAGCCCCCGCCTGTGGATCAGTCGAACAACGGGAACAGCGCCGGGCGCGGTGACGTCGCTTCGCGACTGTGTCCCTCGTGCACTTGACCCGGCCCGCGCTAAAACGCAAACCGGTGCCACACCAGACAGAGGCAGAGATAAACGAATGAACGAAGCGTCGCGAAAGCTATCCCCTATCGGCAAGGATCAGGCGGACCAGCACTACCGCGAGGCCCCGAACAACCTCGAGGCCGAGCAGGCGCTGCTTGGCGCGATCCTCGTCAACAACGACGCGTACTACCGCGTGTCGGACTTCCTGAAGCCGGTGCATCTGCACGAGCCGCTGCACCGCAAGATCTACGAAGTCGCCGGCGACATCATCCGCATGGGCAAGATGGCGAACCCGGTCACCATCAAGACCTTCCTCAAGGCCGACGAGAAGGTCGGCGACGTGACCGTCGCGACCTATCTTGCGCGCCTTGCCGGCGCTGCCGTCTCGATCATCAACGCCGAAGACTATGGTCGGGCTATCTATGACCTGGCGCTGCGCCGTTCGCTGATCACCATCGGCGAGGACATGGTCAACATCGCCTATGACGCGCCGCTCGACATGCCTCCGCAGGGCCAGATCGAAGACGCCGAGCGCCGTCTGTTCGAACTTGCCGAGACCGGTCGATACGACGGCGGCTTCCAGTCGTTTAACGACGCCGTGGCGCTCGCCATCGACATGGCCGGCCAGGCCTTCGAGCGCGACGGCAGCCTTTCGGGCATTTCAACCGGCATCCTGTCGCTTGATGGCCGGATGGGCGGCCTGCAGCGTTCCGACTTGATCGTGCTTGCCGGACGCCCCGGCATGGGCAAGACCTCGCTTGCCACCAACATCGCCTACAACATTGCTGCGGCCTACGAGCCGGAAGTCCAGGCGGACGGCTCGTTCAAGGCCAAGAACGGCGGCGTCGTCGGCTTCTACTCGCTCGAAATGTCGTCCGAACAGCTCGCCACCCGTATCATCTCCGAGCAGACCGAAGTCTCCTCCTCGAAGATCCGCCGCGGTGACATCTCCGAGGCCGACTTCGAAAAGCTCGTCGCCTGCTCGCAGATGATGCAGAAGGTGCCGCTCTACATCGACCAGACCGGTGGTATCTCGATCGCCCAGCTTTCCGCCCGCGCCCGGCGCTTGAAGCGCCAGCGCGGCCTCGACTGCCTGGTGGTGGACTACATCCAGCTCATGACCGGCTCGGGCAAATCCAGCGACAACCGCGTGCAGGAAATCACCCAGATCACCACCGGCCTCAAGGCGCTCGGCAAGGAGCTGAACGTTCCGATCATCGCGCTCTCGCAGCTCTCCCGTGGCGTCGAAAGCCGCGAAGACAAGCGGCCGCAGCTGTCCGACCTTCGTGAATCGGGCTCGATCGAGCAGGACGCCGACGTCGTGCTCTTCGTGTTCCGTGAGGAATACTACGTGAAGAACCTGGAGCCGCGCGACGAGTTCGACCCGAAGTACGAAGAATGGAAGATGAAGATGGAGCAGGTGAAGGGCACGGCCGACGTGATCATCGCCAAGCAGCGTCACGGACCGACCGGTACCGTGAAACTCGCCTTCCAGTCGGAATTCACGCGCTTCACCGATCTCGCCGATCCATCCTTCACCCAGTACGAAGAACACTAGGGTTCCGTGGGGGCGGCCGGAGCGGGCTGGGAAAAATGTTTGCGGTTTCCCAGCCCGCTCTCAATTTCAAATGGCACGTGCCTTTTCGCTGAAGCGCGCCGCGCCAGCACAAACCTCTCAGAACACGAGGCGCAGCAGCGCTACCGAGACGACACCGACGGCGACCGATACCAGGAGCGGCAGCCGCATGGCGGCCACGGCCGTCGCGGCAGCGGCAATCGTTTCCGCCGGGCCGGTCACGAAGGCCGTCGGCGCGATAACCGCCATCAGCACGGCCGGCGGTATCGCCTCCAGTGCGCGCTTCTGGCTTTCCCCGATCGTCACATACCGGATCAGCACGAGGCCGCCGATGCGGGTCGCGATCGTCGCAACCGCCATGGCGACGATGGCAAGCAGTGTATTGAGATCGACGGTCATGCATGGGCCTCCTTGCGTGCACCGGAGAGAAGCGCGACCACGACCCCGGCCGCAGCCCCGGCAGCGATGTACCAGACCCCTGGCAGCAACTGATGCGTGAGCACGGCGGCGCAAGCGCTAGCCGCCAGAACGGCACCCGTCTCCCGTCCTTTCCAGAACCCCATGACCAGCACGACGAAGACGGCGGGGAACGCAAAGTCGAGGCCGGTAACCTTCGGATCGCCCAGGAAGGCCCCAAGCAACGCGCCCGCAAGGCTCGTCAGCACCCAAAGGCAGTAGAAAGGCACCGCAAGGCCCGCATACCAAACAGGCGTCAGCTTGCCGTTGCTCGCCCGCATCTCGGCCATGGCCCAGATCTCGTCGGCCAGAAGCAGCATCGAGGCATAGCGCGCCGGGCCGGAGAAACTATCGAGCTTGCCGCCGATCGAAGCGCTCATCAGCACATGGCGGATGTTGACGAGCAGCGCCGAAAAGCCAAGCGCCGCCCAGGACGCCGGATGCGTCCAGATATCCATCGCGACGAACTGGGACCCGCCGGCAAAGACCAGCGCGCTCATCAGCGCCACCTCGGCCGGCGCAAGTCCCTTGCTCGCCGCCACCGCACCAAACACGAGGCCGACCGGCATGACCGCGACGATCAGCGGCGTCATGGCGACCGCCGCGGCCCGAAATTCCTGGAACGCACTTCTTTCCTGCAACGTCCACGTCTCCATTCGCGCGATGCGCCGCCCTTCCACACAGGCGCGCGATCGCAATTGCCCGAGTGTTCTAGGACTCGGGCTGCGGATCGTCTTGAACGAAAGTGATCAGCCGGCGCGGAAGGCCCCAGGGGTGACGCCGGTGCGCGCCTTGAAATGACGGCTGAAATGCGCCTGGTCGGCAAAACCGCATTGATAGGCTGCGTCCACCGCCGACCAGCCGTGCCGCAGCAGTGTCTTTGCCGCCCGCACGCGCTTGTCGGTCAGGAACGCATGCGGGGTGATGTGGAACTCCTTGCGGAACGCGCGGATGAGGTGGGCGCGGCTGAGGCCGGCGACCTTCGCCAGTTCCTCGAGCCCGACGTCCTCCGCATAGTTTTCCGCCAGGAAGTCGCGCGCCCGGTGCACGGCCGATTGCTCGCGCGTTTCGATCGGCGTGATGATCGTGCTGCCGTGGCGCTCGAACATCGCGGCAAGCACCGCGAACATTTTTTCCTCCGCCTCGAGCGTCGCCCCCGACACTTCGAGCGTGCGGTGGGCCTGATGGAAGGAAAGAGCCAGGTCCGGCGCCTGCAAAACACGCTTGGAGAAGGATGGCGTGCCCTTGAAAGCGCGTCCGGTGACATCCTCGATGATGCTCACCAGCAGTTCGGCGCTCGGATAGACCATGCGATAGCGATAGCCGCTGCCGCCCGGATGACCGTCGTGAATTTCGTCGGGATTGATCAGATAAAAGTATCCGGGGCCGGCCTCCGAACGCTCCCCCTTGATCTTGCTGATCTGCGAGCCGGCCTCGATGGCGCCGATGCTGAAGGTTTCGTGCGCGTGCGGCGCAAATTCATGGGTGATGAAGGTCGCCGTCAGACATTCCATGCCCATGAAGCGGGAATCCCGCCAGAAGCGCGTGCGCTCGGCGCCCTCTATCGGCATGACATCGATGGCTTCTTCCTGCGAAATTGTCTGCATGGCAAAACCATAGTGCGCCTGCGCGGCTGCGTCTTGCACAAAAGTGCTCGTTTGCCTGGTCCATCCGCGAGGGCGCTGCGACAGGGGAATATTTGCGACGCTCTGCGCTTGGCTGTATTGATCCTGGATCATCCACGCAGAGTGCCCGGCATGCTTCCTCCAGACTTCCTTTCCGCTTCCAACCGGCTCACGATCGATCTTGGCGCGCTTGTCGACAACTGGCGGGCCATGAACAAGCGCTCCGGCAAGGCGCGTGCCGCAGCCGTCCTCAAGGCGGATGCCTATGGCATCGGCATCGCGCAGGCGGCCCCTGCCCTCTATGCGGCCGGCGCCCGCGATTTCTTTGTCGCCAATGCCGAGGAAGGCGCAGCACTCCGTCCGCTTGCACCGGACGGCCGGATCTACATTCTCGCCGGGATGTGGCCGGGCAACGAGGCGCTGTTCTTCGACAACGATCTGGTGCCGGTCATCAACTCGGACGAGCAGCTGGCGGTGTTCATGGCCGCCCTTTCCGAGCGTGGCGACCACCCTTGCGTGCTGCATGTGGATACCGGCATGAACCGGCTCGGCCTTACGGTCGAGCAGGCCGTTGCGCTTGCGACAGACCCGGCGCGGCCGGCAAGCTTTTCGCCGGTGCTGATCATGAGCCATCTCGTCAGCGCCGACGATCCGGACCATCGGCTGAATGGCCTTCAACTCCGTCGCTTCCATGAGGTGTCGACTGCCTATGAAGGGGTCGATGCGAGCCTTGCCAACTCCGGCGGCGTCTTCCTCGGGCCCGACTATCATTTCGACCTGACCCGGCCGGGCATCGCCGTCTATGGCGGCGAGGCGGTGAACGACATCCCCAACCCGATGAAGCCGGTGGTGACCGCCGAAGCACGGATCATCCAGGTGCGCGACGTGGCCGCCGGCGGCACCGCGAGCTATGGCGCCTCTGCCCGCTTCGACCGCGACAGTCGCATCGCCACGGTGGCTGTGGGATATGCCGATGGCTATCACCGTTCCGTGTCCGGCGGCGGCGTCACGCTCAGGCAGGCAACGCCATCAGGGGCCTTCGGTTTCCTGCACGGCCAGAAGGTCCCGCATGTCGGGCGCGTCACCATGGACCTCAGTCTCTTCGACGTCACGGACCTTCCTGAAAGCGCGGTACGACCGGGTGATTACATCGAGCTCTTCGGCCGGCACATCGCCATCGACGATGTCGCGCGCGCCGGAGGGACGATCGGCTACGAGATGCTGACCAGCCTCGGCCGCCGCTATATCAGGCACTATATCGACAGCGTCTGACGCGCTCCTTCAGCTCATTTTTCGGTCATTCTTGCAGAAATTCACCTTTTGTTCCGCACTTTGCGGCATTATGTGACGATACAGGTGATTCTTTGCCGCCGACGTCCCCTCGCGACGTCGGCGGTCTCACATTCCGAAAGTCGATGCCGATGGCGAAAGCGCGTACCCAATTCATCTGCCAGAACTGCGGCACGATCCACACTCGCTGGGTGGGAAAATGCGAAGGCTGCGGCGAGTGGAACACGATCATCGAGGACGACCCGACGGCGGGCATCGGCGGCGGTCCGTCGCGCGCGCCGAAGAAGGGACGCCCGGTGGCGCTCACCACCCTCTCGGGCGAGATCGAAGACGCGCCACGCATCCAGACAGGCATCTCGGAACTCGACCGGGTGACCGGAGGCGGCTTCGTGCGCGGATCGGCGCTGCTCGTCGGCGGCGATCCCGGTATCGGCAAGTCGACGGTGCTGATGCAGGCAGCGGCAGCGCTCTCGCGCCGCAAGCATCGCGTCATCTATGTCTCGGGCGAAGAGGCTGTGGCGCAGGTGCGTCTTCGCGCCCAGCGGCTGGGGGCTGCCGACAGCGATGTGCTGCTCGCTGCTGAGACCAACGTCGAGGACATTCTGGCGACGCTGTCGGAAGGCAAGCGCCCGGATCTCGTGATCATCGATTCGATCCAGACGCTCTGGAGCGACATCGTCGATTCCGCGCCGGGCACGGTGACCCAGGTTCGCACCGGCGTGCAGGCGATGATCCGCTTTGCCAAGCAGACGGGAACCGCCGTCGTGCTCGTCGGCCATGTGACCAAGGAGGGCCAGATCGCCGGTCCGCGCGTCGTCGAGCATATGGTCGACGCCGTGCTCTATTTCGAAGGCGACCGCGGCCATCACTATCGTATCCTGCGCACCGTCAAGAACCGCTTCGGCCCGACGGACGAGATCGGCGTGTTCGAAATGTCGGACAAGGGCCTGCGCGAGGTCGCCAACCCGTCGGAACTGTTTCTCGGCGAACGCAACGAGAAATCGCCGGGCGCCGCCGTCTTTGCCGGCATGGAAGGCACCCGCCCGGTTCTCGTCGAAGTGCAGGCGCTGGTCGCCCCGACCTCGCTCGGCACGCCGAGACGCGCCATCGTCGGCTGGGATTCCGCACGGCTCTCGATGATCCTTGCCGTGCTGGAAGCCCATTGCGGCGTGCGGCTCGGCCAGCACGACGTCTATCTCAACATCGCCGGTGGCTACCGCATTTCCGAGCCGGCGGCCGATCTAGCTGTGGCTTCCGCACTGGTTTCATCGCTTGCCGGGCTTGCCCTTCCGGCGGATTGCGTCTATTTCGGCGAAGTCAGCTTGTCGGGTGCCATCCGGCCGGTTGCGCATACCGCACAACGCCTTAAGGAAGCCGAGAAGCTCGGGTTCTCCCAGGCGGTCCTGCCGTCCGCTTCGACCGAACTGCCGAAAAACGGCAATGGCCGCTGGAGCGAGATGGAAAGCCTGCCCGATCTGGTGGCGCGCATCGCGGGGTCGCGAAACGCGCTGAGACCGGTGGAGGACGAAGACTGAAAGATGCGGATGCCGCAGGCCGCCCTTTAAGGGCCGCAAACAGGCTGCAAATGCCCTGAACTCAGGGCCGATGGCGGATAGGCTTGAGGAGACCCGGACGAACCGGGTCCGGAGTAAGGACAAAATGCCCATTACAATTCTCGACGGTATCGTTCTCGGCGTCGCCCTGTTTTCCGCAATCCTGGCCATGGTTCGAGGCTTCTCGCGCGAGGTGCTTTCGGTCGCGAGCTGGGTGGGTGCGGCGGCTGCCGCCTACTTCCTCTACCCGCATCTCCTGCCCTATGCGAAGCAGTATACCAACAGCGACACGGTCGCGATGATCGGATCGGCGGCGGTGATCTTCCTGATCGCGCTGATCATCATCTCCTTCATCACCATGCGGATCGCCGATTTCATCATCGACAGCCGCATCGGCGCGCTCGACCGCACGCTCGGCTTCCTGTTCGGCGCTGCCCGCGGCATCCTTTTGGTCGTCGTCGCCATGCTGTTCTTCAACTGGCTCGTCGCTCCCCAGCAGCAGCCGACCTGGGTCACCCAGGCCAAGTCGAAGCCGCTGCTCGACAATCTCGGCAACAAGCTGATCGCGCTTTTGCCCGAAGAAGCCGACGCCACCATTCTCGATCGCCTGCGCGGCAAGGACACGACCGGTGAAGGCGAAGGCGAAGCGCCGGCAACGACGCCCGGCCAGGCACCTGCGACGACGCCAGACCAGGCGCCCGCCGACGACGCCCCGGCCACCAACGGCTGAGACAGGAACGATTTGCCGACAAAGCCCGCCCCGCGGGCTTTGTCCTTTTGGGGAATAACGCTTGCAGCCGTTTTCAGCTAAGATTGCTTGAAGACGGCGGGCCTGATCACGATATGCGCACCGGTACGGAGCAAAGGCGACTGTGATGACCGATAGATCCATCGAAATCCACGATGAACTCGAAGGCGACGAGCTGCACGAAGAGTGCGGCGTCTTCGGCATACTGGGGCACTCGGACGCGGCGGCGCTGACGGCGCTGGGCCTGCATGCGCTCCAGCATCGCGGCCAGGAAGCAGCCGGCATCGTCACCTTTGACGGCAAGCAGTTCTGCACCGAGAAGCGCATGGGCCTCGTCGGCGACCACTACACGGATCCGGCGACCCTGGCGAAACTGCCGGGCTTCATGTCGATCGGCCACACCCGCTACTCGACGACGGGCGAAGTGGCGCTGCGCAACGTGCAGCCGCTCTTTGCCGAACTCGAAGTCGGCGGCATTGCGGTCGCCCATAACGGCAATTTCACCAACGGCCTCACGCTTCGCCGGCAGCTGATCGCCGACGGCGCCATCTGTCAGTCGACCTCGGATACCGAAGTCGTGCTGCACCTGATTGCCCGCTCGAAGCAGTCCTCCTCTTCCGACCGCTTCATCGACGCCATCCGCCAGATGGAGGGCGGCTATTCGATGCTGGCGATGACACGCACAAAGCTGATCGCCGCACGTGATCCGATCGGTATCCGTCCGCTCGTGATGGGCGAACTCGACGGCAAGCCGATCTTCTGCTCCGAGACCTGCGCACTCGACATCATCGGCGCGACCTATGTGCGCGACGTCGAGAACGGCGAAGTCATCATCTGCGAGATCCAGCCCGACGGTTCGATCACCATCGACGCGCGCAAGCCGGAGGTTTCGCAGCCCGAGCGTCTTTGCCTGTTCGAGTATGTCTACTTCGCCCGGCCGGACTCGGTCGTCGGCGGCCGCAGCATCTATGTGTCGCGCAAGAACATGGGCATCAACCTCGCCAAGGAAGCGCCGGTCGAGGCCGACGTCGTGGTTCCCGTGCCGGATGGCGGCACGCCGGCCGCCCTCGGCTATGCCCAGCAGAGTGGCATCCCCTTCGAATACGGTATCATCCGCAACCACTATGTCGGCCGCACCTTCATCGAGCCGACGCAGCAGATCCGCGCCTTCGGCGTCAAGCTCAAGCATTCCGCCAATCGCGCGATGATCGAGGGCAAACGCATCATCCTCGTCGACGATTCGATCGTGCGCGGCACGACGTCGGTAAAGATCGTGCAGATGATGCGCGAGGCCGGTGCGCGCGAGGTGCATGTGCGCGTCGCGAGCCCGATGATCTTCCATCCGGACTTCTACGGCATCGACACGCCGGATCGTGACAAGCTGCTCGCCAACCAGCATGCGGACCTCGCCTCTATGTGCCGCTACATCGGCGCGGACTCGCTCGAGTTCCTGTCGATCGACGGTCTTTATGAGGCGGTCGGCGGCGAAAAGCGCGATCCGAAGTCGCCGCAGTTCACCGACCACTATTTCACCGGGGACTATCCGACCCGCCTTCTCGACCAGGAAGGCGCCAGCAATGTCCGCAAACTCTCGGTTCTCGCCAGCAACGGATAATCAGACAGAAAAATGACGATCGATCTCAAAGGCCGGGTGGCCGTGGTCACCGGCGCATCGCGCGGTATCGGCTATTTCACCGCTCTCGAACTGGCCAAGGCCGGAGCCCATGTGGTTGCCTGCGCCCGCACCGTCGGCGGTCTCGAAGAACTCGACGACGCGATCAAGGCGGCGGGCGGCTCGGCGACGCTGGTGCCCTTCGACCTTGCCGACATGCCGGCGATCGACAAGCTCGGTGGCGCGATCAACGAACGCTGGGGTAAGCTCGACATCCTCGTTGCCAATGCCGGCGTGCTTGGCACGATCTCGCCGATCGGGCATGTCGAGGCGAAGGTGTTCGACAAAGTGATGAACATCAACGTCAACGCCACCTGGCGGCTGATCCGTTCGCTCGAGCCGCTGCTGATCAAGTCGGATGCCGGCCGTGCGCTGATCCTGTCGTCGAGCGCTGCACACAAGTGCAAGCCCTTCTGGGGGCCCTACTCCGCTTCGAAGGCTGCCGTCGAGGCTCTGGCCCGTACCTGGGCCGGCGAGACGCAGCGCCTACCGCTGCGCATCCTCTCGGTCGACCCCGGCGCCACCCGTACCGCGATGCGCGCTCAGGCGATGCCGGGCGAGGATCCGGAAACCGTGCCGCATCCTTCGGAAGTCGCAGCCAAGCTGCTGCCGCTGGTTGGCCCCAACCAGACCGAGACCGGCAAGCTCTACATCGTGCGCGAAGACAAGATTGTCGACTACCGGCTGCCGGAATAAGCTTCGTCACACCGCTCAAATGAGAAAGGCCACCGTGTCGTCACGGTGGCCTTTTTATTTTGGGCATTGCCGGTCGGAAAGCCGATTCACGCCGCTCGCGGACTTGCGTTAGTCCTTGTCGCCCGGCAGGCCGTCGCCGCCGGTCGAAGGATGGGCCGGCCAGTCGCCGCCATATTTGCGCTGCCAGGATCGCGCGCCGAAGGGCAGCGTGATCAGGTAGCCAAGCGCCGTCACCGCCATCGTTTCCCATGTGTAGGTCATCAGCGTCGCGACGTAGAAGACGACGCCGAGGATCGCCGGCAGAACGAGGTCGCGGCGCACGCGGCTGTTTTCCGACTTGCCGGACCAGACAGGCAGACGGCTGACGAGCAGGAAGGCGATCAGCACCGTGTAGGCGGATGCGATGAGCGCGAAGGTGCGTTCTGGCGCCAGGCCCAGGAGACCGAGATAGACCGGCAACAGCACCAGCATGGCGCCCGCGGGCGCCGGCACGCCGACGAAATATTCCGACTGCCAGGACGCCTTGACCTGGCGCTCCGCCATCACGTTGAAGCGGGCGAGCCTCAGGCCCATCGCGATCGCGTAGATCAGTGCCGCGATCCAGCCGATCGAACGCGCCTGGTCGAGGATGAAGACATAGAGCACGAGGGCCGGCGCGACACCGAAGTTGATGATATCGGCGAGCGAATCCATCTGGCCGCCAAAGTTCGACGTCGCCTTCAGGGCGCGCGCGACACGGCCGTCGATGCCGTCGAGAAAGGCGGCGAGCAACACCATGGCAACGGCAAGCTCGATGCGGTTTTCAAAGGCGAGCCGGATACCCGAGAGGCCGGCACAGATCGCGAGCACGGTGATCAGATTGGGGATCATCAACCGCAGCGGGATTTCGCGCAGCCGTGGGCCGCGCGCGGTATCGCTCGAGCCGCTGGCGTCCTCGGACGCCTGCCGCGTGTCGATCGGTTTTTCCTGTTCAGAGCCTTCCATAGACACTCCTTATGCGCGGCGGCTGATGACCGGGCCCTTGACCGAGCCAAACTCGGCGAGCACGGTTTCGCCCGCAACGGCAGTCTGCCCGACGCTGACGCGCGGCTCGGAGCCGGCCGGCAGGAACACGTCGAGACGCGAGCCGAAGCGGATCAGGCCGAAGCGTTCACCGGCCTCCAGCGAGCCGTTCTCATACTTCCAGCACAGGATGCGGCGGGCAACGAGACCGGCGATCTGAACGACGCCGATGGCGCCGTGTTTTGTATCGATCACCAGACCGTTGCGCTCGTTCTCCTGGCTCGCCTTGTCGAGCTCGGCATTGACGAACTTGCCGGCGCGATAGGCGACGCGGGTGATGGTGCCGGCCATCGGCGCGCGGTTCACGTGGCAGTTGAACACATTCATGAAAACGGAGATGCGCAGCATCGGTTCCGAACCGAGGTTCAGTTCTTCCGGTGGCAGGACCGTCGCGATCGACGAAACGCGGCCGTCGGCCGGGCTGATCACCAGATCGTCGTCGAGCGGCGTCATGCGCTCGGGGTCGCGGAAGAAGTAAGCGCACCACGCGGTCAGCACGAAGCCGATCCACATCAACGGCTCCCACAGGAAGCCAAGCACCAGCGACACGACGAAGAAGATCGCAACAAAGCGGTAGCCTTCCTTGTGCACCGGGACGAGCGTGTTGCGGATCGTATTGACCAGGCTCATGAACTCTACTCCAGATTTTCCGTGGAACGTGATCGTTTTCTATAAGTTAGCGCGGATGCGGACGGAAAACCGCAAACGCTTTTCCTGCCCCCGCTCTAGCGCGAAATGTCCCGGCGGGCAACGCTGCCCGCCCGGTAGCGACAAAACGCGTCGCGCTCAGCAAAGAAAAAGACGCCATCAAACCGCCGGCTCGCCGCGGGTGACGATGCCGAGATCGTCGCTCTCGCGCACGCGCTTCAGTTGCTCTTCGGCCTGCGTCGCTTCGCGCTGGCGGCTCCACATCGAGGCATAGAGGCCGTCGCGATCGATCAGCTCGCCATGGGTGCCGCGCTCGGCGATGACGCCGTCCTTCAGCACGATGATCTCGTCGGCGTTGATGACGGTCGAGAGCCGGTGCGCGATGACAAGCGTCGTGCGGTTACGCGAAACGACGTCGAGTGCCGACTGAATCTCCTGCTCCGTGCGCGTATCCAGTGCCGAGGTCGCCTCGTCGAGGATCAGGATCGGCGGCGCCTTGAGAATGGTGCGGGCGATCGCAACGCGCTGCTTCTCGCCGCCCGAAAGTTTCAGGCCCCGTTCGCCGACCATGGCCTGGAAGCCCTCCGGCAGGGTGCGGATGAACTCGGCGATCTGCGCGGCTTCGGCCGCCGCCTCGACTTCGGCTTCGCTCGCCGAAACGCGGCCATAGCGGATGTTGTAGGCGATGGTGTCGTTGAAGAGCACCGTGTCCTGCGGCACCATGCCTATCACCGAGCGCAGGCTCTGCTGCGTCACTGTGCGCACGTCCTGGCCATCGATGGTGATCGCCCCTTCCTGCACGTCGTAGAAGCGATAGAGCAGCCGCGAGAGCGTAGACTTGCCGGCACCGGAGGGGCCAACGACGGCGACCGTCTTGCCGGCGGGCACTTCGAAAGTGATGCCCTTCAGGATCGGACGCGCCGCGTCATAGGCGAAATGCACATCCTTGAAGGCGATGGCGCCCTTGCCGATGACAAGTTCGCTCGCATTCGGGCGATCCACCACTTCGGCGCGCACGTCGAGCAGGTCGAACATATGCTCGATGTCGGTGAGCCCCTGACGGATTTCGCGGTAGACGAAGCCGATGAAGTTGAGCGGGATCGCAAGCTGGATCAGCATGGCGTTGATGAACACGAAGTCACCCAGCGTCTGCTCGCCACGCTGCACGGCAAGCGCTGACATGATCATCATCACGGCCGTACCGGCGCCGAAGATCAACGCCTGGCCGAAATTGAGCCAGCCGAGCGACGTCCAGACCTGGGTCGCCGCCGCCTCGTAGCGTTCCATCGACTTGTCGAAGCGACGGGCTTCCATCTCCTCGTTGCCGAAATACTTGACCGTCTCGAAGTTCAGCAGCGAGTCGATCGCCTTGGTGTTGGCGTCGGTGTCGCTGTCGTTCATCGAACGGCGGATGGCGATGCGCCAGTCGCTCGCGCGCACGGTGAACCAGATGTAGAGCCAGACGGTGACGGCGGTGACGAGGAGATAGCTGAAGCCGTAGCCCCACCAGAAGATCACTGCCGTCAGCAGGAATTCGATCAGGGTCGGAACGCTGTTGAGGATGGTGAATCGGACGATCGTTTCGATGCCCTTGGTGCCGCGCTCGATGACGCGAGAAAGCCCACCGGTGCGCCGCTCCAGATGGAAGCGCAGCGACAGCTGGTGCATGTGCACAAAGGTCTTGTAGGCCAGTTGCCGGACCGCGTGCTGACCGACGCTTGCAAACAGCGCATCGCGCAGCTGGTTCAAGCCGGCCTGCAAAAGACGCGCAAGGTTATAGGCAAGCACCAGCATGACCGCGCCGGTCATGAACACGGGCAAAAAGCCCAGGACATCCGGCTTGCCGTTCAGCGCATCGGTTGCCCATTTGAAGGAATAGGGAACGAGGATCAGGACGACCTTGGCGATGATCAGAATGACCGTCGCCCAGATCACCCGAAGCTTGAGATCGGCCCTGTCCGACGGCCACATGTAGGGCCAGAGATTGGCGATCGTATGCAAGGGATTGCTGGTATCGGCCGAAACGGTTTTCTTCTGGGGTGCCACGTTCTGATCCGCTCTTACGTTTGCGCGCTTGGAGGCAGATTGTTGCGCATCCAAGCTCTGCGCCGAGCCTTCCCTGTAAACGAAGACCTGCGGCGCCGTCATCACCGTTCAATGAAAAGCGGCGCCCTGTCGAAGGCGCCGCCCTTGGTCTGGAGATAAGCATCCGTCGCAGCCGCCGCAATGTCGGCGGCCGCCGATCGGCTGCTTATTGCTCTTGTTTCATGTGCTTCTTGTGAATTTCCCGCGATTCGTCGTCCGGCAGCGCCTTGTCCGGCACGCCGAAGACCTGACCCGGGCGAATGCGGTCCGGATCCTCGATCTGGTCCTGGTTGGCGAGATAGATCGTGGTGTAGCGCAGGCCTGCGCCGTAGACGCGACGCGAGATCTGCCACAGCGTATCGCCGCGACGGATGATCACCGAACTCTTGCTCTCCTTGAGCGGAGCCTGCTCGAGCGTCTGGGGCTGGTCGGGCGAGGCTGCAACGGCCGCGGTTTCGGTCGCCGGCTGCGCCGGTGCAGCGTCGTTTACAACTGCGCTTCCAGCACCCATTGCCTTTGCCAGTTCGCCCGGAGCCGGGGCATTGTTCTTCGGCTGGGCCTTCTCGGGCGACGCCGGCGTGGCGCTGCCCTGCTCGGCAAGGACCGCACCAACCGTTTCATCAACCTTGGCAAGTGCCGTCGCCACGCTCGATGCGTCCTGAGGTGCAGCCTTCAGCGCCGCGAGCGCACTTGCGGAGGCCTTTGCGGCCCGCGTCGCGGAAGCGACGAGCGTCTGGTCGGAACTGTCGGCGAGGCGGAAATCGGCAAGCGACTTCAACGCGATCTCGGTCGCCGAACGGGCGGCGGCCAGTTGCTCGCCGTTCGGCACCTTGCCATTGGCATAGAGACCCTTCAGCAGCGCGAGCGCCTTTCCAGCTTCCGCACGCAGGCCATCGAGACCCGCGGTTGCGGACGGCGTGCCCGAAGGTGCCACGGCCGCGACCTGCGATCCGGCGGGCCGGTCGAAGGGAACCGAAGCGCGCATCACGACCTTGGTGCCATCCTCGTTCAGCATGTCGGCCCGAATGATGTGGCTGCCCACCGTCAACTCGATCTGGCCGTCGACGACGAAGTGGCCCTTGTCGTCGGCCTTCATTTCGCCGACGAGCCTGTCGTCGGCATAGACGCGGACCAAGGCGCCTGCCTTGGCGCTGCCGGCAACGAACATCTTGCTGCCTTCGATCTCGACGGCGCTCACCTGCAGGCCCGGCACGCCAGAAAGCTTGGCCGGCGCAGTAGCGGTATCGACCGCCTGCGGCGTTGCGGAAGCAACCTCGGCCGGCTTGGCGTCCACAGCCGCTGTCCCCTCCACCGTATCCGGCGTCGTGATCAGCCGGCTCGCCATGCCGGGCTTCGAGACCATGGCAAGCAGTTGACCGGACGGATCCTTGGGAACAGAAACGGTCGCGACCTCCTCGGAGCTCTTCACCGCACCGTTTTCGCCGGTGCTGCGCAGCGTGAGCTGATGGTCACCCGCCGGAAGCGGATCATCGAAGACCGCGGCAAAGTCGCCGGTCGCGCCGACATCAGCGGTGCCGACCACCGTATCGCCGCTCAGGATCTCAAGCTTCGAATTCGGCTGGGCATGGCCGGCGATCACCGTCGAGCCATCGGGCTCCACGCGCAACACATCGAAACCGGGAATGGCGGGATCGGTTGCAGGCGCATTGGCGGCAGTCGCCGCGTCGGCCTTCGACTGTTCCTGCTGCGGCGCAGCATCCGTCTTCGCTGTCTCGGCAGAGGCGCCAGCCGCCTGCGGGCCACCGGTCGCAGGCGTCGCCTCGGTCGACTGTGTCGCGGTACCTGCCGCCTGCTCCGCCGCCGGCTTCTGGCCGTCGTCGCGCAAGTTCGGTTGAATTACGAATACCATCAACGCTGTTGCTGCCACGAGGACAGAAATGGCCACCCAGCCGGCCTTATTTTTGATCATGCCACTCTCCACACGGAGCGGAGCAACGCTCCGCGCATGCCCTCTCATCGGCCTGCGGTGCGGGCTTGCGCCGTCATTATAGCGCAACAGCAAGCAACTCGTCCGATTTCTTCAATCAATCACTGAAATTGCTAGCGATTCGCGATTCGGCATACAAGCAGCCGAAGGCACGGCAACCCACAGAAAGCCGGGTTTCCCCTCATTTTTCTTGACCCATGCTGCGCTGCAATGTTTTTTGGGGGGCATGAGCACCGAGAACAGCACGATTCGATCCATCTGCGTCTATTGCGGTTCACAGCCGGGACGCGACAATGCCTACATGGAGGCCGGCCGCGCGCTCGGCCGCTCCATCGCCGATCACGGGCTGCGCCTGGTCTATGGCGGCGGCACACGCGGCATCATGGGAGCGGTCGCCAGCGGCGTGCTTTCCAACGGCGGCGAAGTCACCGGGATCATCCCTGAATTCCTGATGGACAAGGAAGCGACCCGCCATTCGCTCGGCCAACTGAACGAACTGATCGTCACGGCCGACATGCACGAGCGCAAGCACACGATGTTCGAACGCGCCGACGCCTTCGTGGCTCTGCCGGGCGGCATCGGCACGCTTGAAGAGATCGTCGAGATCATGACCTGGGCGCAGCTCGGCCGTCACCGCAAGCCGATGGTCTTCGGCAACATCAACAATTTCTGGAGGCCGATGATGGACCTCCTGCAGCACATGCGCGAAGAGGGCTTCGTCCACACGGCGCATCTGGTGCAGCCGCTCGTCGTCAATGACGCCGCCGACATCGTGCCGACCATCCTGGCGGCCGCCAACGGCGGCAACGGCCGCGACGGCGAAGCCGAGATCATCTCCAAGCTTTGAGAAACCTGTTCAGCCAACAAAAAAGGCGCGCCCCCGGCGCGCCTTTTTTGTTTCTATTGCAACCGACCTTATTCGGCGGGGCTTGCCTGCAGGGCGCGGCGCGCCCTGCTTTCAGCCAGCATCGCGCCGGTATAGATCACCAGCGCCGCCCAGATCAGGCCGAAGGCGATGAGCTTTGCCGTACCGAAGGGCTCATGGAAGACGAAGACGGCGATCACGAAAATCATCGTCGGCGCGATGTACTGCATGATGCCGATGGTCGAGAGGCGCAGGAGCTTGGCGCCATTGGCATAGATCATCAGCGGCACGGCCGTGACGATGCCGCAGGACAGCAGCCACAGGACGTCGGCCATGCCGGTGTCGCCGAAATGGCCCTGCCCCGTCGTCTCCAGCCAGATGATGTAGCCGATGGCCGGAACGCTCAGCAGCAGGACTTCCAGGAAGAAGCCTTGGTTGGGGCCAACCGGCAGGGTCTTGCGGAAGAAGGCGTAGAAACCCCAGGACAGGCAGAGGCCGATCGACACCCACGGCAGACCGCCGGCATCAAAGGCGAGCACGGCGACGGCGGAGGCAGCGAGCGCGATTGCGACCATCTGCGCCGGGTTCGGCCTCTCCTTCAAAAGCACGGCGCCGAGGAAGATCGAGAAGAGCGGATTGATGTAGTAGCCGAGCGCGGTTTCGATGGCGCGGCCCGCCCCGATTGCCCAGACATAGATGCCCCAGTTGATGGTGATGAGCACGGCGGTCAGTGCGGCCATGCACAGCATGCGCGGCGAGCGCAGTGCCGTCTTGATATCGTCGGTGCGCCCGAGCCAGAGCAGCACGAGACCCGCGAGCGGCACCGACCACACGATCCGGTGTGCCACCACTTCCGGCGCCGGGATATGGGCGACAGCCTTCATGAAGAACGGCAGGAAGCCCCAAAGCAGATAGGCGGTCAGCGCGAAGGCAAAGCCTTGTGCGGAATCGGTATTTTCGGCGGGTGCTTTCGGCTCGGCCATATCATCTTTTCCTGGTGTTTTGCCGGAGAGCCCTGGCGGCAATGGCCGCTCACCGGTCAGAAGGGAGGGCACAGCCAGTCGGCCGGCACGATCTCCCATTGGTGCGTCCTACCCCAATGGCCGGTGATGCACCAATTCATTTCCGTGAAGGGAGAATGAGTTTTGCTCACCCTCCCCCGGCCAGTTCATCAGCGTTACCGGGCCGATCGCCGAAATTACTCGGCGGCGATCAGCCCGACGTGGTCGCGGTTCTTGAGCAGCTTGAAGACGATACTGTCCATCAGCGCCTGGAAAGACGCATCGATGATGTTGTCGGAGACCCCCACGGTCCACCAGCGTGCGCCCGTGCCATCGGTCGATTCGATCAGAACGCGGGTGATCGCCTCGGTCCCGCCATTGAGGATACGGACCTTGTAGTCCGCGAGCTCCAGGTCTTCGATTTCCGACTGGTACTTGCCGAGATCCTTGCGCAGCGCCAGGTCGAGCGCGTTGACCGGGCCGTGGCCTTCGGCGACCGACATCATCGTCTCGCCGTCGACGACCACCTTCACCACCGCTTCCGACACCGTCTTCAGATGGCCGTTGGCGTCGAAGCGGCGCTCGACCATCACCCGGAAGCTTTCCACGTGGAAGAAATCCGGCACCGTGCAGAGAATGCGGCTGGCGAGCAGCGCGAAGCTCGCATCCGCCCCTTCATAGGCATAGCCGGTCGCTTCGCGTTCCTTGACGATGGCGATCAGCTTGTCGAGCTTCGGGTCGTCCTTGCTGACGACGATGCCGCGGCGCTTCAGCGCGTTGATGAAATTGGCCTTGCCGCCCTGGTCGGACACCATGACCTTGCGCAGGTTGCCGATGCTTTCCGGCGCCACGTGCTCATAGGTGCGCGGATCCTTGAGCAATGCCGAAGCGTGGATACCGGCCTTGGTTGCAAAAGCCGACGCGCCGACGTAAGGCGCCTGCTGGTCTGGCGAGCGGTTCAACAGCTCGTCGAAGGAATGGGCGAGCTTCGTCAGCTCCAGCAAGCGGTCGGCATCGATCGCCGTTTCGAAGCGGCTGGAATAGGTCTCTTTCAAAGCAAGCGTCGGGATCAGCGTGACGAGATTGGCGTTTCCGCAGCGTTCGCCAATGCCGTTCAGCGTGCCCTGGATCTGGCGTACGCCGGCCTCGACCGCCGCAAGCGAATTGGCGACCGCCTGGCCGGTATCGTTATGGGCGTGGATGCCGAGATTGGCGCCGGGCACGCCGGCAGCGATCACGGCCGCAACGATCTCGCGCACCTCCGGAGGCTGCGTGCCGCCATTGGTGTCGCAGAGGACCACCCAGCGCGCGCCGGCGTCAAAGGCCGTCTTCGCGCAGGCGAGCGCATAGGCGGGGTTGGCCTTGTAGCCATCGAAGAAATGCTCGCAATCGACCATCGCCTCGCGACCGGAGGCGACCACCGCCTCGACCGAGGCCCGGATGTTGTCGAGGTTTTCCTCGTTGGTGCAGCCGAGCGCTACTTCGACGTGATAGTCCCAGCTCTTGGCGACAAGACAGATGGCGTCGCTCTTGGCCGCAAGCAGCGCCGCGAGGCCCGGATCGTTCGACGCAGAGACTCCTGCACGCTTGGTCATGCCGAAGGCGACGAAGGAGGCCTTCTGGGTACGCTTGCGCCCGAAGAACTCCGTGTCGGTCGGGTTCGCGCCGGGATAGCCGCCTTCGATATAGTCCATGCCGAACTGATCGAGCAGGCCGGCAATCGCAATCTTGTCCTCGACGGAAAAGTCGATGCCGGGCGTCTGTTGCCCGTCTCTCAGCGTCGTGTCGAAGAGGTAGATGCGTTCCCTGGTCATGGCTCTCGTCCAAATATGCTCGGTTTACTTTTGCTCGGTCTTGCCTGCGAACTGGTCCGTGGCGCGGATCAGCCGGTCGAGGATGCCCGGCTCGGAATAGGCATGGCCTGCTCCCTCGACCAGATGCAGCTCTGATCCCGGCCAGGCCTTGTGCAGCTGCCAGGCGTACTTCGCCGGGCACGGCATGTCGTACCGCCCGTGGATGATGAAGCCGGGAATGCCGTGCAGCCGGTGGGCGTCGCGCAGCAATTGGCCCTCTTCCATCCAGCCGGCATTGACGAAGAAGTGGTTCTCGATCCGCGCGAAGGCGTCAGCATAATCGTCGTCGGCGAAGGGCTCGCTGGTTGCGAGCTCCGGCAACAGCGTGATCGTCTCACCTTCCCAGATGCTCCAGGCCTTGGCGGCCGCAAGGCGTGTCGCCTTGTCCTCGCTCATCAGGCGGCGATGATAGGCGTGCATCATCTCGTGGCGCTCGTTCTCGGGAATGGGCGCGATGAAACGCTCCCACTTGTCCGGGAACATCTCCGAGACGCCGAACTGGTAGTACCAGTCGAGCTCGGCCTTGGTCAGCGTGTAGATGCCACGCAGCACCAGTTCGGAAACCCGTTCCGGGTGCTTCTCGGCATAGGCAAGCCCCAGCGTCGATCCCCAGGAACCGCCGAAGACCAGCCACTTGTCGGCGCCGGCCATCTCGCGCAGCCGCTCGATATCGGCGACGAGATGCCAGGTGGTGTTGGCTTCGATCCTGGCATTCGGCGTCGACTTACCGCAGCCGCGCTGGTCGAACAGCGTTACGTCGTAGAGCGTCGGATCGAACAGGCGGCGGTGGTTCGGCGAGATCGTGCCGCCTGGCCCGCCATGCAGGAAGACGGCAGGCTTAGCGCCCGGCGTGCCGGCCTTTTCCCAATAGATGGTGTGACCGTCGCCGACCTCGAGGTGGCCCGACGCATAGGGTTCGATTTCCGGATAAAGCGTACGCAGAACAGTCGTCATTTTCAGTCTTTCGTGAGCGGCCAGTGCACGGTGTCGTAGTCGGGATGCTGGCGGTTGGTTTCGAGAACGATCAGATGGCGGGTCGCCGAGACCTCGCTACCGTCATCCGTCTCCCTTGGTGGCAAGCCCGCGAGCCGTGAGAACCATATGACGCGGGATTCGACGCCGGACTGGTAAACGGGCTGTACGTCATCGGGGTCGTCGAGCGAGCCGAGCGCGATGTTGATGAAGTTCTCGTCGGGCATATCGTAGAACAGCGGCGTGCCGCAATCGCTGCAAAAGCCGCGGCGCACCAGATGCGACGAGCGGAACCAGGACGGCTGGCCCCGGGTAATATCGAACGTGTCTCGGGACGCATTGGCGAGTGGCATGAAATAGTTCCCGGTCGCCTTCTGGCACATGCGGCAATGACAGATATGCGGGTCCGCAAGCACGCCCTCGGCGCGGTAGCGCACGGCGCCGCATTGGCATCCGCCCGTATAGATGCGCGCGATGGTCACCGGAATGCTCCCGGGGGATGCCATTGATCGGTCTCGTGGTCGGGATGCTGGAACGAGATGATGCTTTCCTGCCTGGCGTAAAAATCCTGATCCTCAAGCACTGGCTGCTCGAAGATCGTATCGACCCAGGGCAGCCGCAAGGCGTGATTGACCTGGATCTTCGGCGCCAGATCGGTGCGATCGTCAAAGGTGCCGATGGCGATCTCAAGGCCACCCGGATGCCGATAGGTCATCGGCGTTCCGCATTTCGGGCAGAAGCCGCGGTCGATGTTAACCGAGGACTGGAAATAGCTCGGTTCGTCCCGCACCCATTCGACGCCATCCTTCGGCGCCGTCACCAGCGCCGAGAAGAACGAGCCGAACTGTTTCTGGCACATGCGGCAATGACAGATCGACGCGCGTCCGAGTTCACCCTTGATCCGGAAGCGGACCGCGCCGCATTGGCATCCACCTGTTCGAACGTTTTCGGTCATCGCTTCTCCTCCGGGGGCCAGGTCTCGGTGTCGTGGTCGGGATGCTGATAGGAAACGAGATTGGTCAGGAACTCGATCGCGTCCGGATCTTCCAGCGTATGAACGCCAGGCAGATCGGCGATGTGATCGACATAGGGCAGCTTACCCTCGACGCCCCATTGGATGGACGGTACGATGCCTTGCGGCTCGTCGAAGGCAGCGATCGCCAGCGCCATGCCATCCGGTGCCTCGTAGGTCAGCGGCGTGCCGCAATCGGCGCAGAAGCCGCGTCGCGCGGCGTTTGACGACTGGAAGCGCTTGGGCTCTCCGCGGGTCCAGGTCACATGCGCGCCGCGAACCGAAACCAAGGGCATGTAGAAGTTGCCGCTCGCCTTCTGGCACATGCGGCAATGACAGACGGATGCGTCACCGAGCTTGCCCTCGACGCGGAAACGGACCGCGCCGCATTGGCAGCCGCCGGCATAATAGGGTCTGTTGTCGAGACTCATCGCAACTCCTCCTTAGCCCGGCGCGTGGCAGACGGCTTCGATATTGTTGCCGTCGGGATCGAATACGAAGGCCCCGTAATAGTCCGGGTGGTAGTGCGGCCTCAGCCCCGGCTTGCCGTTGTCACGTCCGCCGGCGGCAATCGCCGCTTCATAGAAGGCATCGACCTCGGCGCGGCTGCGCGCCGAAAAGGCGTAGTGGCGGCCCGGGCCTGCCGCGGCCGTCTCATGCAGCCAGAAAACCGGCCGCTCGCGGCCATATCCGCCGACCTTCACGCCGCCGGTGTGCTCCAACGGCACCATCATCAGCAAGGAGGCGCCAAGCGGAGCAAAGGCCTTGTCGTAGAACGACTGCGCCCGGTCGAAATCCGCGACGGGAATGCCCGTATGGTCGATCATCGCACGAACTCCTCTTTCATGCATGCGCTCCGCTTTCCGCTGCCCTTTCAGATGCCCTGTCCGAACCGATCAGAGCGATCGGACAGGGCTCTGGGGGCGGCCCACCGTCACCGTTTGATATCCCAGGTCGTCACCCGCTCGCCGGTTGCCGGATCCTTGCCGTCCTTCAGCTGAACACCGCGCGCCAGCAGATCATCGCGGATCTTGTCGGCTTCCGCGAAGTTCTTCGCCTTCAGCAGTTCCAGACGGGCCCGCACGCGGCTGTCGATGTCGCGGACCAGCCCCTCGTCGAGTTCGACCGCCTGCGGCACCACGCCGATCAGCGCAGCACTTGCGGCGAAGGTGCCGAGCAGTTTCGGATCGGTCGCCGCCTTCTGGGCGAGCGCATGGACCGCCTGGACGGCCGCGACCGTGTTGAGGTCGTCGGCAAGTGCGGCGACCACGGCCGGGTCGGCCTCACCCGTGGCGTCACCCGGCACCGGCCACTTGGAGAGCAGATGCTCTGCCTCTTCCAGCCGCTTCACCGAAAAATCGATCGGCTCGCGATAGTGCGTCATCAGCATCGCGAGCCTCAGCACGTCGCCCGGCCACTGGCGGCCGGCGAACTTTTCCGTGTGCAGCAGTTCGTAGATGGTGACGAAGTTGCCTTCGGACTTCGACATCTTGCGGCCTTCGACCTGCAGGAAGCCGTTGTGCATCCAGACATTCGCCATCACCTCGGTGCCATGGGCGCAACGGGATTGGGCAATCTCGTTTTCGTGGTGCGGGAAGATGAGATCCAGCCCGCCGCCGTGGATGTCGAAGACCTCGCCGAGATAGCGGCTGCTCATGGCCGAGCACTCGATGTGCCAGCCGGGACGGCCCCTGCCCCACGGGCTTTCCCAGCCCGGTTCGTTGTCGCCGGAGAGCTTCCACAGCACGAAATCGCCGGGGCTTTTCTTATGCGCCTCGACGGCGACGCGGGCGCCGGCCTGCTGTTCGTCGAGGTTGCGCTTCGAGAGCTGACCGTAATCGGCCATCGACTTGGTATCGAACAGCACCTCGCCGCCCGCCTGGTAGGCGTGGCCCTTGGCGATGAGCTTTTCGATGATGTCGATCATCTGGGCGATGTTGTCGGTCGCCCGCGGCTGGACATCAGGATCGAGGCAGCCGAGCGCCCTGGCATCGTCGAGAAACTGCGTTTCGGTCTTCTCCGTCACCCGGCGGATCGCGTCGTTGAGCGGCAGGGTCGGATAGTCCCGCAGCGCCCGCGCGTTGATCTTGTCGTCGACGTCGGTGATGTTGCGCGCATAGGTGACGTGATCCGCGCCATAGACATGGCGCAGCAGCCGGAACAGGACATCGAAGACGATGACCGGCCGGGCATTGCCGATATGGGCATAGTCATAGACCGTCGGGCCGCAGACATACATGCGAACGTTGTCGGGATCGATCGGCTTGAACTCGATCTTCTCCCGCGTCAGCGTGTTGTACAGCTTCAGTGTCGGCGTTCCGCCCATTGCCATTCTCCAAGATGCATACGACCGTAAAATACCGCGCCCGGGAGGCCCGCGCGTTTGTCATCTTGGATTTTAGGAGACGAAAACGGCCAGGCCAGCGGAGCGCTAGCGAATAATGTTCCGGCAGATAATGCAGATAACCGTTTTCATGGCCTCACTTATCGCGCGTCACCCGATTTCGGTCAAGAGGTCAGCCGCGTGCAAGCACAGCCGACTATCGAAAGGATTCCGCGGTCATGGATTTGTCATGATTAGGCTTATCTGAGATCGCCATGCGGAAAACAGATTCGCGGTGTAGTTGGTAGCACACCACGAAATCCTGTCTCCGGAGAGCGAGGAGGAGCGTCGCTTTCGTGAAGACGTGCGAAAGCGGCAGTGTATCCGGTTCGGGAAAGCATCAAGGAGTGAGTGCAAGTGAAAGCCGCAAAGACCAAAGACATCACCAAATCCGCCAACCTCGTCGAACAGTATCGCCCGCTCGGCCTGAAGGCCGTACTTGCCGCAGCGTTGCAGGTGAAGGCGAAGCCGGCTGGCAAGCTGACCAAGCGGCCAGCCTGACGGTTCCGACGCTCTTTTCCTTAAAAGAGAGACATCTGCCCGCCATCGGGCTCGGTCGGCTTGCCCTTGCCCTTTAGCTGGGCATTCGCAACCGACCTGGGCGTGACGGCATCCTGGATTTCGGGACCGGTGTTGACGACCTTGTTGACCTTGTCCGAGACAGGGATCGCCTCGAAGTAGTCCTCCGCGACGGGGCCGAAGAGATCGGCAACCTCGCGCGGCTCCTGCGTCTTGCAATCCAGCCAGCGGGCAAAATCCTCGGGCTGGATAACGACCGGCATACGGTCATGGATCTGCCGGATCGAGGCGTTGGCGGCCGTCGTCAGGATGGCCGCTGTGTCGACCTCGGAGCCGTCGGCCGAGGACCAGGTTTCCATCAGCCCGGCGAAAGCGACGATGCCGCCCTTCCGCGGGCGCACCCAATAGGCCTGCGACGGCTCGCGGCTGCCTTTCGGCGGCCGGCGCCATTCGTAAAAACCGGAGGCCGGCACGAGAACACGCCGGTGGCGCATGGCGGCGCGAAACGAGGCCTTGTCGATTGCCGATTCGGCCCGCGCATTGATCAGCAGCGGAAAGTCACGCGGGTCTTTCACCCAGCCCGGCATAAAGCCCCAACGCACGAGCACCGCCTTGCGCTCCGGCAGGTTGCTGCCGGGTGCCGCGCGCTCGCCGGCCACGACAACCATGATCGGCTGGGTTGGCGCGATATTGAAGCGCGCCGGAAAGTCGTCGCTTTCCAGCAGGCTGAACAATTCCATCATTTCGTCGGGGGTCGCCGTCAGCGCAAAACGTCCGCACATGACATCGATGTGGCACTTCACGTAGGATGGGTCAACGCTACCGAGACGATTTGATTCCCTGATGCCGACCAAGCCCGAACTTGCTTCCTCCGTCATTCTAGAACGCGACGGCCGCTATCTGCTCGTTCGCCGGGCCAACCCACCGTCGGCCGACATGTACGCCTTTCCGGGCGGCCGTGCCGAGCCCGGCGAGACGCCGGCGGAGACAGCGCTTCGCGAATTGTTCGAAGAAACCGGCATCAAGGCGCGCGATCCGGTGCTGTTTGAAATCTACGATCTGCCGGGCAGGGAGTCCGAAGGGCGACACTTCCTGCTTTCGGTGTTCAGGGCCGAGGCGGATGCCGACGCGGTGGCCGTCGCCAGCGACGACGCGGCAGGGCTCGGCTGGTTCACCCCTGAGGAGATCTTCGCCCTGCCGATCCCCGACAGCGTGCGCGAATGTGTGGAAAGGCTCTCCGGCACCGGCGCGAACGCCGCGACATCAGGCGACGGCCTTGAAACCGCCGACAATTCGGGCTTGATGAAATCATGATCTCTGTCCCGATCCTCGCAAGGCTTACGCTCGCTGCAATCGGCCTGACGGTCGCCACTGGTGCGGCGGCGCAAAAAACACCGACGAAAGAGCCGGCCAAGACCGAGACCGCAGCCCCTGCCCCGGCCGCTGTGGAAGAAAAGCCGACGCCCTATGACCAGCGGCTGATTCGACTCTCGGAGATCCTCGGCTCCGTGCACTACCTCAGGAATCTCTGCGTCAAGGAACCGGAAGACGTCTGGCGCCGCTCGATGCAGGATCTGATCGACAAGGAAACCGCCACCGAAGTCAAACGACGCGAGCGGATGACTGCCGCCTTCAACCGCGGGTACCGCACCTTCGCATCGGTCTATACGAACTGCACAGGCCCTGCGATCGTCGCCGAACAGCGATATCGTGCCGAAGGGGCAACACTTGCGTCAGAAATCGTCGCCCGCTTTGGAAATTAGCAATAAATTAACCTCTTTTCTCACGACCCCGTGTCGTTTCGGGAAAAGGCTGCTAAGTTCGTTAAGAGAGTGGTAAGAAGTGGCGAGTCCGTCACGGTCGTTCAGTCGGAGTTCAGCCGAACGGCCATAATATGAACTGCTTGCACAATGGAAGTCGCATGGAACGAATGATGGAACCAAGCCTGACCGACATCGATGACATGATCGTCCACGAGAAGATGCAGGCTGCGCTGGAACACCAGAGCGAGGCCTGGGCGGACGGAATGGCCGACGGTATCGAGCCGGAAATCATCGCCGATGCGGCCATTGCTCTTGCCATGCGGGAAACCGTTCGGCTTCATGGCGAAGACGGCGCCGAGGCAATGCTCAATTCGCTTCGCGAGCGCGTGCTCGCCGGCGAATTCTCGCCCCAGCGCACGATTCAGTAATATCAGGACTGCCCGATGCATCGGAATCTTGCAAACCGGACCCTTCCGGTTCGCCTCGCTACACTGCTGTTGGCCGGTGTCGCCTTGACCATCCCGGCAGCGGTTTCCCCCGCCTTCGCTCTCAGCGAATTGCAGGGCGCGCCGCAACCCGTTCCGGCCGAGCAACAGCCTGCCGCCGGCGACCAGAAGGCGACGCCGCCTGCCGCCGAACCCGTTGCCGAAGAGCCGGACGAAGAAGAGACGCTTCCACTCGAAATCCCGATGCCCGACCCGCTGATCAACAAGTCGGCGACAGCCACCAAGGAAGATGCTCCCGAAGCCGAAGAGCCGGAGCCGACCGGGCCTGTCGAAGTCCTGACCGACGTTTCCAAGATTCCGGCGCCGGTCGCCCGCATGCGCGAGCTGATCGTCGAGGCGGCGGCTTCCGGCGACATCGAGCGGTTGCGCCCATTGCTCGGCAAGGGCCCGAACCAGACCCAGGTCACCGGCGTCACCGGCGACGAAGACCCGGTGTCGATCCTGAAGAGCCTTTCGGGCGACCAGGAAGGCGTCGAAATTCTCGCGATCCTGCTCGACGTGCTGTCGACCGGCTTCGTGCTGGTAGACAAGGGCACGCCGCAGGAGGCCTATGTCTGGCCTTACTTTGCGGAAAAGAAGCTTTCGACGCTGACGGCACCGGAAAAGGTCGACCTGTTCCGCCTGGTCACCGCCGGCGACTTTGCCGACATGGAAGAATTCGGCAGTTACAACTTCTATCGCGTCGGCATCATGCCGGACGGCAAGTGGAAATTCTTCATCGCCGGCGACTGAGCGCCGGCGACCTGCTTGCCGATGACAGCCGAACATCCTACCTCTTCGCCAAGAGATCGCCGGTGAGACCGGGGCCTGAGTCGGCCGCGGCTAACCAGGTGATCGTTTGCTAGGTTAGCGCGGGATTCTCCCCTCCCGTCGAACAGGATTCGAACGATGCCCAGAGTTCGCCTCGACGATCGTGCGATCGTCTCCATTTCCGGCAAGGACGCCGAAGATCTTCTTCAGGGACTGATCACCACCGACCTCGACGCGCTTGCGCCCGACGAGGCGCGTCCTGGCGCGCTTCTGACGCCACAGGGCAAGATCCTGTTCGAGTTCCTGATCTCCCGCGACGGCGATGGCCTGCGGCTGGAAACGGCAAGCGACCAGGCCGAAGCGCTGCTGAAGCGCATGACGATGTACAAGCTTCGCTCGGCAGTCGAGCTTTCGATCAGGGCTTCCGACGCCGTCACCGTGATATTCGACGAAGCAGAACCGACGGGTGCCTATCGGGACCACCGTTTCGAGAAGGCGGGCGTTGCGCTCTTTCGCGCCTATGGAGAAGCCACCGGCGACACCGCCGGCGCAGAAGACCTCGAACGGCTGCGGATCGCAGCGGGCATTGCGAATGCCGGTGCCGATTATGCGGTGCAAGACGCATTCCCCCATGACGTGCTCCTGGACAAAAACGGCGGCCTCTCCTTCAAGAAGGGCTGCTATGTCGGTCAGGAAGTGGTGTCGCGCATGCAGCACCGCAGCACGCCGCGCCGCCGGGTCGTGATCGTTTCGGCGGACGCCGCCCTTCCTCCGACGGGAACGACGATCACGGCGAACGACAAGGCGATCGGCGCGCTGGGCACGGTGCAGGGCAAGTCGGCGCTCGCAATCGTGCGCATCGACAAGGCCGGCGAAGCCATGGCGAATGGGATCCCGCTGCTCGCCGGCGACGTGGCGGTGACAATGGTTCTGCCCGAATGGACCGGCCTCACCTTCCCGACCAGCACGGACGAGGCAAGCGCGTGACGACGGCCCGCGCCTGGCAGCGCATGCTTTCCGGCCGAAGGCTGGACCTGCTCGATCCCTCGCCGCTCGATGTCGAGATCGGCGACATCGCCCATGGTCTCGCCCGTGTTGCCCGCTGGAACGGCCAGACCGCCGGCGATCATGCCTTCTCCGTCGCCCAGCACAGCCTGATGGTCGAGGATATTTTTCGCCGCAGCAACAAGTGCAGCACCGACGATTGCCTGCTGGCGCTCTTGCACGACGCGCCGGAATATGTGATCGGCGACATGATCTCGCCGTTCAAGGCGGTGGTCGGCGGCGGCTACAAATCGGTCGAGAAGCGGCTGGAAAGCGCCATCCACCTTCGTTTCGGCCTGCCGCCGCATTGCTCCAAGGAATTGAAGGACCGCATCAAGAAGGCCGATCATGTCGCGGCCTATTTCGAAGCAACGGTGCTTGCCGGCTTCTCCGTCGAAGAGGCGCGCAAGTTCTTCGGCCAGCCGCGCGGCATCACCCGCGAGACGCTGCTGATCGATCCCTTGCCGGCGGTCGAGGCGCAGCGCCTGTTCACCGAACGGTTCCTCACGCTGGAAGCGCAGCGCGTGCCCGCGCGCGCGGAAATCTGACATGCCCGGCATTATCGTTTCTCCGCTTTCCCGCATCGCCGAAATGGCCGTCCGCCATGGCTGCACCGAGATGATCAGCCTCGTCGCCAAGGGCCAGGATTTCCATCGCCCCGGCGTCATCGCCAAGGCGCGACATCTGACGCTCGGCATGAACGACATCACCTTTGCCGGCACCGGCGACCTCATTGCGCCGCAGGAAGACCATGTCCGGCAGATCGTCGCCTTTGCGCGCGAATGGGACCGCGCACGGCCGCTCCTCGTTCATTGCTGGATGGGCGTCTCCCGTTCGCCGGCAGCCGCCCTCATCGCCGCGCTCGCGGCCGAGCCGGACCAGGACGACGCGGAGCTGGTGCAGCGGCTGCGCCGCGCCTCGCCCTATGCGACCCCCAATAGCCGGCTTGTCGAAATCGGCGACGGCGTGCTCGCGCGCAATGGAAGGCTGATCGCCGCCGTTTGCGCGATCGGTCGCGGCGCGGATGCCGACGGCAATGCACCGTTCCTTCTGCCGCTTGCTTCCGAAGGAGCAGCCGTTGCCGATTGAGACGCAGCCGACAACCGTCGAGATCGGCCTCAATGCGGCGATCGTCGCCGTGGTCAACCGTAGCCCGCGCATCCTCGCCGTCAGCGAAAGTGACGGCGATGCGCGTGACAGCCTGCCCTTCGGCCCCTTCGATCCGGCGCTCCACCGGACCTTTGAGACGAGCCTGCGCGATCGCGTCGAAAAGCGTACGGCGCTGAAGCTCGGCTATATCGAACAGCTTTACACCTTCGGCGATCGCGGCCGTCAGCGGCTGCCGGGCGAAGAAGGCAAGCACATGGTCTCGGTCGGCTATCTGGCCCTGACGAGAACCGATGCCGAAAACACCGAACGGCTGGCCGAAGCCGGCGCGCATTGGCGCGACTGGTACGGCTACCTGCCCTGGGAGGACTGGCGGCAGGGTCGCCCGGCGGTGCTGGACCAGGCGCTCCTGCCGGCACTTGCCCGCTGGGAAACAGGTGTGTCCGGTGACGACCGAGCCGCCCGGATTGCCGGGCGCCGGGCGCGCATTCGCCTGGCCTTCGGCCTCGGCGATTTTCCCTGGGACGAGGAACGCGTGCTGGAGCGCTATGAGCTGCTTTACGAGGCAGGGCTCGTGCCCGAGGCGGCCATCGACGGCCACGGTAATGGCAACGACGTTCTGACCGCCGGGCTGGCGATGCGCCATGACCATCGCCGCATCGTCGCCACGGCAATGGCGAGGCTGCGCGGCAAGATCAAGTACCGGCCGGTCGTCTTCGAACTGATGCCGCCCGAGTTCACGCTGACCGATCTGCAGGCAACCGTCGAGGCGATCTCCGGGCGCCACCTGCACAAGCAGAACTTCCGCCGCCTGGTCGAAGGGGCCGAACTGGTGGAGCCGACGGGGATGACGCTGTCTTCCACCGGTGGGCGGCCGGCCGCCCTCTTCCGCTTCCGCCGCCAGATCCTCGACGAGCGCCCCGCCCCGGGGCTCAAGGTCGGCGGGCGATGATCGCAGCCACCGATCCCTGAACGGCGGATCGGCACCTAAAAACCTCCAGCAGAACGCCCTACATGTGCGGGGATGATGCTATAATCGGCGGCAGCGGGACGCGACCGAACTTTCGCTGCCCGCAAATCATGCGGCGTTTACGACCGAGGTGACAACCATGCTGCTCGTCCTGACCCTGCTTACGTCGCTGCTCGGCACCTCGCCCCAATCGGGAACCGACGAAAAGCCGAAGATGCCCGACTACTTCAAGAACCAACAGGGCGGCGGCATGCAGCCGCAGACAACCATCTGCAATCTCAACAGCCAGGACCTGAACGGGCAGTTCCGGACCTGCCGCTACGACTGCGGCACGCAGATCACCGTCGGCGAACGTTTCTCCTGCCCGTTCATCATGCAGCGTTGACGTTCAAAACCTCGGTTAGCTTCTGAAAAGACGCAACTCCGGACGGAAAACCGCTTCGCACTTTTCCTGGCGTTGGCCTCTTTTGGGCGCAACTCCGGACGGAAAACCGCTTCGCACTTTTCCTGGAGTTGCTTACCTTTCGATCACCACATCAAGGCCGATGTCGAGCGTCGGCGCAGCCATGGTGATCTTCGAGGTCGAGATGTAATCGACGCCGCTCTCGGCGATTGCCCGCACCGTATCGATCTTGACGTTGCCTGAAGCCTCCAACCGCGTCCGGCGGGCATCGACCGCATAGGCGTCGGCGGAGAGCTGCCATAACGCGCGGTTGGCCGCAACGGCCTCGCGGAGCAAGTCCGGCCCCATGTTGTCGAGCAGGATGACGTCGGGTTGGGCCGTCAGCGCCTCGCGCATCTGATCGAGGCCATCGACCTCGATCTCGATCTTGACGAGATGGCCGCAATAGGCGCGCGCCGCATGGACGGCGCTGGCGACACCACCAGATACGGCAATGTGGTTGTCCTTGATCAGCACGGCATCGTCGAGGCCGTAGCGATGATTGGAGCCACCGCCCAGACGCACCGCGTATTTTTCCAGCGCCCGCAGCCCAGGAATGGTCTTGCGGGTGCAACAGACCTTCGCACGCGTGTGGGCGATCTCGTCGGCGAATTTCGCCGTATAGCTTGCGATGCCCGAAAGGTGCATCAGGAAGTTCAGGCCAACGCGTTCGGCCGACAGCAGCCCGCGGGCGCGACCGGAGATCCGGGCGATCGCCGTGCCCGGCGCGACCCGGTCACCATCCGCCACCAATGCCTCGAAGCGGATCGATGGATCGACCAGACGGAAGGCGGCACGCGCAAGCTCCAGCCCGGCAACGACACCCGCATCGCGCACGTTCATGCCGGCCTTTGCGGTCAGCTCCGGCCCGATGGTCGAGAGCGTGGTAATGTCGCCGGCGCGGCCGAGATCCTCGTTAAGTGCGGCACGCACCTGGTCCTCGATCATCAGTGCGGGAAGTTCGGGGCGGAGGGCTGCGGTCATCTGCTTTTTCGTCCTTGAGTGTCGGTCCATGCAAGCGGCGCGCGTGAAATCACGCCGCTTCCGTCTCCGCCAGTTCGCTCGCCAGGCGGTTGGCGTCGGCGAGCGTCAGATAGGTGCGGCGGCGCCATTCCGGCTGTTCCTGTGGACAATCGGCGCGGAAGTGACCGCCGCGGCTTTCCGTGCGCCGCAGCGCGCCGACGGCGGTCAGCTTGGCCGTGGTAATAATGTTGGTGAAGCGCATGCGGGTGTTGTCGCGCTCGAGCTGTGCGATCTCGCGGATCGCCTTTACCAGGCTCTCGCGGGTTCGGATCACGCCGACGCAATCGCTCATCACCTGGCGCAGGATCTTCAGTTGCGGGCTGTCTTCGACGGTCACCGGATCGTCGTTCTCGCCGGCATTGTCGCCCCATTCGGTAAGCTGCGGCGTCGGCAGCGTGCCCTTGATGTTTTCGGCGATGCGGGCGGCAAAGACGACGGCTTCGAGCAGCGAGTTGGAGGCGAGCCGGTTGGCGCCGTGCACGCCGGTGGAGGTCACTTCTCCAGCAGCCCAGAGACCATCGATCGAGGTGCGGCCTTCGGCATCGGTGAGCACGCCGCCCATGTGATAGTGAACCGCCGGCACGACCGGGATGGCTTGCGTCACCGGATCGATGCCGGCCGCCATGCAAGAGGCATAGACCGTCGGGAACATCTCGGGGAAATGCTCGCCCACAGCCTTGGTGCAATCGAGGAAGGCGCCGCGACCGGCCTGGACCTCGGCAAAGACACCACGCGAAACGATGTCGCGCGGCGCAAGCTCGCCGTCCGGGTGGATATCGAGCATGAAGCGATGGCCGGCGGCGTTCAGAAGCTGGGCGCCATCACCGCGCAGCGCCTCGGTCGCGAGCGGCGCCGGATCCTTGCCGATGTTGATCGCCGTCGGGTGGAACTGCACGAATTCCGGATCGGCGATGATCGCGCCGGCGCGGGCGGCCATGCCGAGCCCCTGCCCGCACGCTTCCCACGGGTTGGTCGTGACAGCATAGAGATGACCGATTCCACCGGAGCAGAGCACGACAGCACGGGCCGGGAAAGCCACGCGCTTCTTCGACTGGCCGGCATCGGGCCGGGCGATGACGCCGGAGATGAACCGGCCTTCGCGCACAAGTTCCTCGACCACATAGCCTTCGATCACGCGGATCGAAGGCGTCCTGCGGACGGCGGCAATCAGCGCTTCCATGATCGCCTTGCCGGCCATGTCGCCCTTGACGCGGACGATGCGTCGCTCGGAATGGGCCGCCTCACGCGAGAGCAGCAGCTTGCCTTCGAGATCGCGATCGAAGGGCACGCCATATTCGAGCAGATCGTGAATGCGCGCCGGGCCTTCGGCCACCATCATGCGCGTCATCTTCTCGTCGACGATGCCGGCACCGGCGGCCAACGTGTCAGCGACATGTTTCTCGAAGGTGTCGCCGGGGCTCATGGCGGCGGCGATGCCGCCTTGAGCCCAGGCCGACGAGGCGCCGTGGCCGATCGGGGCTGCGGCAAGGATCGTCACCGGTCTCGGGCTCAGTTTCAGCGCGCAGAAGAGGCCGGCCAAGCCGCCACCGACGATGACGATATCGTCAATCCCGTTGAAGGATTGCGGGCGGAAATGGTCGGTCAGCATGATTCATTCTCCTCCAATGCGCATGCCTGCATCCGGTATGACCCGGCGGAAATTGTTACTGCTTGAGGTTCACCATGCGCTCGACCGCAAGGCGGGCGCGATCGGCGATATCAGGATCGACGAGAACCTCCTCCGTCATGGTCAGCAGGCTGTCGAGGATCTTCGGCAGCGTGATGCGCTTCATGTGCGGACAGAGGTTGCACGGCTTGACGAACTCGACGCCTTCGATCTCGGCCTGGATGTTCGACGCCATCGAGCACTCGGTAACGAGCAGCACCTTCGACGGGCGATTGTCCTTGACGTAGTTGATCATGCCGGAGGTCGAGCCGGCGAAGTCGCAGACGGCGATCACGTCCGGGTGGCATTCCGGATGTCCGATGATCTCGATGCCCGGATTGGCTTCCTTGTAGGCGAGCAACTCGGCGGCGGTGAAGCGCTCGTGCACCTCGCAGTGGCCCTTCCAGGTCAGGATCTTCTTGTTGGTCTGGCGCGCGACGTTCATCGCCAGGTATTCGTCGGGAATGCAGAGAACCGTGTCGGATTCCAGGCTCTCGACGACATCGAGCACGTTCGACGAGGTGCAGCAGATGTCGGTCTCGGCTTTCACGTCGGCAGACGTGTTGACGTAGGTGACGACGGGAACGCCGGGGTAGCGCTGCTTCAGCAGGCGGACATCGGCGCCGGTGATCGATTCCGACAGCGAGCAGCCTGCCTTGGCGTCGGGGATCAGCACGGTCTTTTCCGGACTCAGCAACTTCGACGTTTCGGCCATGAAGTGCACGCCGCACTGGATGATGATTTCCGCATCGACTTTGGCAGCATCGCGCGCGAGTTGCAGCGAGTCGCCGACGATGTCGGCGACACAGTGGAAGATGTCCGGCGTCTGATAGTTATGCGCGAGGATGACCGCGTTACGCTCCTTCTTCAGCCGGTTGATGGCGTGCACATACGGCGCGTAGACCGGCCACTCGATCGCCGGGATGAAATCCTTGACCTTCTCGTAGAGATGCTCGGTTTCGCGCGCGATCGCCGGCGTAAAGGCAAGCTCGGGCCTTTCGATGATGCCGAAGCGCTCAGCGGCGCTGACAAAAACCGGTTTCGCCACGGCCGCGGTGCGGGGTGCAAGGCGCGTCATCGACATCTCCTCTCCGCCCCTCTTCCTGGGCGGGTTTTCAATTATGCTCAATCTGAGCATAATTGAACCAAAACAAAAGCGGCAAAGCCGCATGGGTTGATTTAGAAAGTTTTGTGACAGAATTCAAGAATAGAAGCGCCGCTTTTCGCGGCGCTTCTGATTTTGGTTCGCGATCAGGCCATCGCCGGCCGTGCCACGCCCTTCTCCTCGATCGGCCAGTGGACGATTGCGGCGAAGACGCCGAGGGCTACACCGAGCCACCACACCGGATCGTAGGAACCGAAGTGGTCGTAGAGGTAGCCGCCCATCCACACACCCAGGAATGAGCCGACCTGGTGCGACAGGAAGACGATGCCGCCGAGCAGGCCGAGGTGGCGCGTACCGAACATGATCGCGACCAGCGCATTGGTCGGCGGCACGGTCGAAAGCCAGAGCAGGCCCATAACGATGGCAAAGACGATGACCGAGGTCGGCGTCTGCGGCAGCAGCAGGAAGGCCGTCACCGCCACCGAGCGCGCGATATAGATCAGCGCCAGGAAATAGGGTTTCGAGTAGCGCTGGGCGATGAAGCCCGCCGACAGAGAACCGATGATGTTGAAGAAGCCGATGAGTGCCAGCGCGATCACCGCATAGCGCGCGTCGATGCCGATATCGCCGATGTAAGCCGGGAAGTGCGCGGTGATGAAGGCAACCTGGTAACCGCAAACGAAGAAGCCGGAAACCAGCAGCAGGTAGCTCTTGTGGCCAAGTGCCTCCTTCAGCGCCTCGCCGATCGACTGCTTGAATTGCGCCTCGCTCTGGCGGCCGGAGGACGCGTTGCCGCGCAGCGGGATCGCGAAGAACGGCACCACCAGCATGAGGACGCCGAGATAGACCAGGCTGTCCGACCAGCCATAGGCCGAGATCAGCCCCTGGCTCAGGGGCGCGAACAGGAACATGCCGGCCGAGCCCGCCGCCGTGCAGATGCCGAAGGCGAGCGACCGCTGATGCGGCGTGACGTTGCGGGCAAAGGCGGAGAGCAAAATGCCGAAGGAGCCGGAGCCCACCGCCATGCCGACGAGCACGCCGCCGCCGATGTGCAGCCAGATCGGCGCGTTGGCGAAGGCCATGATGAAGAGACCAGCAGCGTAGAGAAGGCCCGACATGGCGAGCACGCGCCACGTTCCGAACTTGTCCGCAATCGCGCCGAAGAAGGGCTGGCTCAGGCCCCAGCAGAGGTTCTGCAATGCCATGGCAAGGCCGAAGGTCGTCCTGTCCCAGCCCGTATCGGCGAGCATCGGCAGCTGGAAGAAGCCCATCGCCGAGCGCGGGCCGAAGGTGAGCATCGCGACGACCGAGCCGGCCGCAATGATCAGCCAGGGCATCTCCTGACGGGCACTGGACGGCGCGGATGCTCCGGAAACAGCGGACATGGAATCTCTCCGATTGATGGAGCGCGATCCTAGGCGGCTGCTAAAACAGATAAAAGCCAATTAAATTGACGCCGCAATCACCGGAATTGATGCCTTGATCAAGCGGCGCTGCGGAACCGGTCGCGAAACGCTCTCGGCGTCATGCCCTTGGCCGCCTTGAACTGGCGATTGAAGTTGGCAAGCGAACGATAGCCGACGGCATCGGCGACATGAGCGATCGAACGCGCCGAACCACTGAGCAGCGCGCAGGCCTCGCCGATCCGCAGGCGCATCAGATATTCCGAGACCGGCATGTTGAGGTGGCGCAGGAACAGGCGATGCAGGCCGGAAAGGCTGAGCGCGGCCAGATCGGCAAGTTCGTCCATCGACGGGTTTTCGGCGTAATGCAGGTGGATATGGTCGAGCACCCGGTCGAGGCGGCCGCGGTCGACCGATCGGCCTGATGGCGTGACGACCCGGCTCGACAGTGGTGTTACCGCCTGCTCGCGCGCCAGGATCGTCAGCATCGACAGGACGTCCGGCAGGCGCTCCTCCGGCGCCAACCGGCGCAACCCTTCGAACAGCGGCCGCACGCGGGTGGCCACTTCCGGCGTGAACTGCAACCCTGGAGCCGAACGCTCGAACATCGCCTTGACGCCGGCGAGTTCGACGAAGCCCTCCTCCAGGCGCTCCACCCATTCCGGATGGAACCAGAGCACCAGCGCCACGTGCGGTTCGGCCTCGTCGACCTTGCCGGCGGAGTGCCAGGTGTGCGGCAGGTTGGAGCCGACCAGCACGAGATCGCCGTCCTCATAGGCGCCGATATGGTCTCCGATGAAGCGCTGGCCGCGCGAGTTGAGCGTCAGCGTCAGTTCGAACTCGGGATGATGGTGCCATTGGAACGGGATGGCATCGTCGAGCCGGCGGTCTAGCAAGATTGATGAGGCATTGGTCGGCCGCGAGATCTTCTGCAAAACAGCCTTCATGTTGCACCATTCGCTCCTCGGAAGCCAGAATAGTATCAATGTTCGCAGACTGCGTGCAACAGCGGCACCGTTGAAAGGGCTAGGTTTTCTCCATCACCAATCAAACCTGCCAGGCGAGGAGATCCCCATGCAGCCACTCAGAGACAGTCACCCGACGGCGGCCCATCTCGATATTCAACTGAAGGACATCCGGAAGCAGCTGCCTCTGCGCGTGCTTTCGGAAGCGGACTGGCAGCACTGGATCACCAAGGGCTACGTCATCGTTCGTCAGGCGGTACCGGCGGCCAATGTCGAGCGGCTCGTCGAGTTGCTCTGGCGCTTCGACGAAAAGGATCCGGCCGCCCCATCGACCTGGTATGCGCCGCAGCGACGCGAGCACAAGATGAAGGAACTCAACAACACCGGCATGCTGGAGATCTACAATCACCAGTATCTCTGGGACAACCGCCAGGAGCCGCGCGTCTACGGCGCCTTCGTCGACATCTGGGACCGCGAGGACCTGTGGGTGACGATCGACCGCGCCAACCTCAACCCACCGAAGAAGGTCAAGGGCAATCCCAACGGCTTCATACATTGGGACGTCGACACCTCAATCCGGCCGCTGCCGATCGGCGTTCAGGGCGTGCTCAGCCTCAAGAAGCAGGACGGCGACGTCGGCGGCTTCCAATGCGTGCCGGAACTGTTCGAAAACTTCGAAAGCTGGGAGAAGACTCAAAGCGCCGACCGCGACCCGATGCACCCCGACATGACTGGTCTTTCGACCGTCAACATCGAGATGGAGGCCGGCGACCTGATGATCTTCAACAGCCTGCTGGCCCACGGCGTGCGACCCAATCATTCCGATGGCCGCGTGCGCATGGCGCAGTACATTTCGATGCATCCGGCGGAATGGGGCAATGTCGCCGAGCGCGAGGAACGGGTGCGCCTGTGGCGCGAGCTCGACCATCCGAAGCGCGACGCCTTTCCCGGCGACCCGCGCGAATGGGAAAAGCACAACGCCTCCCCCGCCAGCCTTTCGGATCTGGGCGCCAAGCTTCTCGGTATCACGCCCTGGGCTTGATACCGAGAAACGCGTGAGATCGTTTCCGGAATTGCTTCTGAACTAAGCCGAAGCACGCACCTTCATCGGCCAGCGCTCGCCGCGTCGGCCGATTATCTTGACCTCATCGCCGAGCTTCACGGTGCCTTCGCTGCGCGGCACCGCATTCCAGCCGAAGAGCACGCCGGTCACGCGGCGGTCGGCCGACATGCGCTTCTCCGCCAACCCCTGGATCGGATTGCCGCCGATGCGCTCGCCGGTGATCTGGTCCTGGGTCGTCATGATGCAGCGCGAGCAGGGTTTGACGAGATCGAAGCGGATGCCGCCGATCTCGACGCTCTCCCAGAAATCCTCCTCCCAGGCGTCATCGCAGTCGACGAGGATGTTGGTGCGGAACCGTTCCATGCCGACCGGTTCCTGGCCCTTTTCGGCGAGCGTCCGGTTGAGATCGGCAAGCGAACCCGTGGTCGTGATCAGGATCGGAAAGCCATCGGCAAAGCCGACGGGTGCAGCCGCTCCTGCCCATTCGGCGCCGACGAGCCGTTCGGCCGAGGCGTCCATATGGGCGAGCCTCACCGGGCGGCCGAACCATGAGGACAGAACCTCATCCGTCGTTTCATCCGACACGGCGGCATCGACCTCGCTGCCCCAAACGACGACGTTCAGACGACGGTCCGGATCGAAGCGGACGGAGATCTCCCGCTCACCCATCCTCAGGTGCACGCCGCCATCGATATGGCTCGCCTCAACCTGCGCCAATGTCTGCAGTTCGCGCTGGGTGATAAAGCGCCCATCCGGCTGGATCAGCATGAAACGCCGGTCACCCTCGACGCCGTCGAGATTGACCGAGACCGTCTCGCGGGCAATCGCGCGACCGCTCTTCAGCGGATGAATGTTGAGGCCGGTCACCTTCATGGACAGTTCCTTCCATCTTCAAAAACTGATTCAAGCGCCTGACGATCCGATTCACCGGGCGGCTGCAATCCGTTGAAAGGCCTAGATCATTTCTCGGTTTGATGGAAACGGAGAAATGTTCCGGTGCAATCGACGCGGCACAATCGCTCGCAGAAAAGCGCCCCACGCCCTTCCCGGCAACTAGATTTCATCCAGCATCATGGCGAGCACGTCGCGTAGCCGCTGCTCACGCTCGTGAGCCAGACGGCGGCCGGCCTCGGTCTTGAACCCGTCAGCGAGCCGGAAGAGCTTGGTCTCGAAATGATCGATGGCGAAGGCCTTGTCATCGAGCGCCCGCGCCTCAGCCAACGGATCGAGCGGGTCGTAAAGGCCGCTGCCCATGCGCCCGGCGATGTAGAAGCAGCGGGCAGCGCCGACCATGCCGATCGCATCCAGCCGATCGGCATCCTGAAGGATCTTCGCCTCCAGGGTTTCCGGCGGGATGTTCGCCGAGAAGCTGTGCGTCAGGATGGCGTGCGCCACCGCGGCAATCTCATCCGTGCCCCAACCGAGATCTTTCAGAATGCCCGTCGCCTTTTCGGCCGCCAGTCGTGATGCCTGCGTGCGCAGGGGCGAGTTCTTCTCGACCGAGACGCAGTCATGCAGCAGCACCGCGGCGGCGAGCAAACGCGCCTCACTGCCCTCCTCCGCCTGGATGCGGGCGGCATTCTTCCAGACACGGATCAGATGTGCGGCATCGTGCGAGCCGTCATCGGCGGCGAAGGCATGCGGCAGCAACGCCGCCGCAAGTTCCTCATGCGGCGCGAAGGCGGCCGCGAGTTTCGAAATCTCTGTCATGATGTCCTATTGCTGTTCGGCAGGCTTTACCGGCGCCGTCGGTGCAGCGCCAACGCCGGACAAGATCTTCTGGTAGAAGAGCCCTATCCCGATCAATACCCCGCCAAGGCCGATGAAGGACAGAGCCCGCAGGAAACCTTCGAGGTTGGACATGTCGATCAGGAACACCTTCAGCACGGCAACGAAGACCAGAACGGCCGACGCGATGCGGATGCTCTTGGCATGGAAGCGCGAGCCGAGCACCAGCAGCAGCACGCCGAGCAGCAGCCAGACGACCGAATAGGTGTAGGTCTCGCCCTGCAGAAAGCCCTTCCAGTCCGCGATGTTTTCCCCCTGCCAGACACGGCGCACCGTGAGGCTTGCCCAGGCGAAAGCAAGCACCGCGCCGCTGACCGCAAGTGCCATGACATAGGGCAAGGGCCGCTTGTCGCGTGCATACCAGGCGAGCCCCGCATAGCCGAGCCCCGGTAACAGATAACCGATCAACAGCAGGTCGAAGAACGGGATACGCCCCAGCAGTTCGCCGCTGAAATAGGGGTTGAGGCCGAGGAGATGCGCCGAAAGCACCGACAGCATCGAGAGCACGCCGAGGCCCATGCCGCCGTAGCGGAAGACCGGGCTCGGTGATTTCATGTCGAGGCTCATGAAGATCGCCGAGGCGCCGATTGCCAGCAGCGTGTAGATCGACTGCTCGCCGAGGGTCGGCACCGCGCTGTCGAGCACGCCGCCGTTCATCGCATGGCGCACCAGGATCGCGAGCGTCAACAGCACGAAAAGGCTGGCAAGCGCCTGCAGCAGGTTGCGCACGCGCGTGCCTGGCCAGGATCTCAGGAAATAGGCGGAGCCCGCAAGCAGCACGGCGGGGATGCCGTAGCCCGGCAGCAGCGCATTGAAGACGGGCGTGGTGCCGAGATTGCCGGCACCGACGATCGTCGGCTCCCAGGCGATGCGCCCGAGTACGACGACGGCCGCTGCACCAGTCATCCACGGCAGAATCGGCCAGGTGCGGATCCGCGTGGCGAGCGCATAGGCCGTTCCAAGCACGGCGATCGCAAGCGTCGTGACCAGCCCGTCCGTCCAGGCGTGGAGGGCAAGCACGAGAAAGGTGAAGGAGCCGGCCACCAGCAAGCCGGCCGCCGTATCGCGCGCCACCGCCTCGCTTTCGCGGCGGTAGAGCCAGTCCGCAAGCGCCAGCAGCGCCGCCCCGGCGACGAGTGAGAACAGGCCGTGCGGCAGGTCGAAGGCATAGTTGCCGGTCATCAGGAACGACATCGCGACGAGCGCGACCGGAACGACCGCGGCGATGCCCGCCCAGAGTGTCGAATATTGCGGATGGGCGACGAGCCGGCGCGACAGCACGAAACCGCCGAGTGCGACGAACAGCGCCGCAAGCAGCATTGCGGTGATCATCGCGGTGCGCCCGGGCAGGACGACTGCCGGAAGAGCGTCGGCCAGCGAGGGATCGAGATAGGCGAGCACGCCGCTCAGCGCCGTCAGGCTCCAGACGCCAGCAACAGCGCCGACCGCTGAAAGCACGGCGGGATAGACTGCCGTTGTCCGCCAGGCGCCCAACGCCGCCAGCGCCGCAACGACAACCGCAAACTCCGCCACCGGAAAGCGGACCGCATAGACTGCCGGGCTGATGAGGAGGAGCGCAAGCATGGTGACGACGATCGCGGCCGAAATGGAGATTGCCGCGTGCGGTGGAACGAACAGGCGTTCCCATGGCCCGACGACGGCCCGGGGTCGGGTTGTCGCTTCGGTTGACTCCGGCATTTCGGATCCTTCAGTCGCATCACGCATTTCGCGCGCTTCTGCCACTGGCTCCCGTTCGATGGCGGCCGGCCAGATAAGTCCGATGCCGGCGATCATCACGAGTAGGATGAAAGCGACCGGCCGTGCTTCGAAGGGCGATGCCGCAGCGACATAGGCAAGGCCCCAGAGCCCTATGCCAACATTGGCAAGCGTCGGCACTACGGTCCATCGGCGCAGCCGCGATGCAAGCAGGGTCGCGAGCCAAACGATCGCGAGGAAGCCGAAAAGAACCCAGGGGCGCGGTTCGTTGCTCGAAACCAGCGCCGGCGTGATCAGCGAGGCAAGCAGGCCGAGGCCAGCGAGCGCCTGCCCATGCAGCAGCGACAGACCAACAGTGGCGAGCGAAATCGCCGCCAGGAGAACGAAGGCCGTGCCCGTGCCGATATAGTCGTAGATGCCATAGGCGGCATAGGCGACCCCGAAGAGGGTGACGGCACCGGCCGCCGTCAGGATGCCGGGGATCATGGCGTTCTGGAATTCGTTGGCGATCACGGGCACCGCGCGCCGACGGATGACCTCGCCCGCCGCCATCAGCAGGAGGCCGAACAAGGCAGCAAGCGTCAGGCGAACCGCCGGGCTCAACAGCCCGGCATCGATTGAATACTTGACCATGAAGACGCCGCCGAGCGCCAACGCGATGCCGCCAACCCAGACGGCCCAACGGGCGCCGAGGCGGCTTTCCAGGCTTTCGGTCTGACGGGGTACGGTTGCGACCGGCTGCGGTGTTTCCGTGCCGGCAGCGATCGTCTCCTCGCCCTCGATTTTGGCCGCTGCTCCTTCCGCATCGCCGAAAATCCGGGCGGCATCGTCCAGCGTCTCTGGCTCCGGCGTCTCCGACATGGCCGGCAACTCGTCCGCAGCCGCAAACGCCTCGGTCGCCGTTTCAGCCGGGGCGCCTCCCCCCGGAGCGGCTTTCAGCGCCACGACCTCCGCCTTGAGGGCGGCCAGTTCGGTACCAAGACGCTCGGTCGTCCTGCGGTTGCCGAGATAGGCGGACAGGGCCAGAATAAAGGCAGCTAAAGCAATAAGTTCGAACATACTTTCCCCTGGCAGTCGCAATCGCCGGCGCGCGCAACCATACAGACTTTTATGCAAGCGCCAAATCTATAGACGGCCGAGCGCTGTAATCTCTTCACGGAAATGTCGCAGAACTGTCATGGGGCAGCTGGTACAGGCGGATGAACACCGCTGCCTCGCGCGGTGGTTTCCATCGTTCAACCAGGAGACCCGATCATGGACAAGCATCTCGCCCAGACGGAAGAGACCGAATTCAAGACGCTGACGGAACGCAGGGAAGAGCTGGAAGACGTCGGCCACAACTGTTCCGCCAATCCGACAATGGGCGACATCATCCACCGCCGCTTCTCGCGCCGGTCGTTCATCGGCGGCTCGCTGGCAGTTGCCGCGATCTCGACCACCGTCAGCCCGCTCGCTCTCCTGACCGCCGAAGACGCACGCGCCGAGGACGGTTCGCGCTTCGACTTTACCGAGATCGAAGCCGGCGTCGACGAAAAGCACCATGTGGCCGAAGGTTACGATGCCGACGTCCTGCTTCGCTGGGGCGACAAGATCTTCGCCGACAGCCCGGAGTTCGACCCGAAGAACCAGACGGCCGCTGCCCAGGAAAAGCTGTTCGGCTACAACAACGACTATGTTGGCTTCATCCCGCTCGACGGCAGTGCCGACCACGGCCTGCTCGTCGTCAACCACGAATACACCAATGCCGAACTGATGTTCCCGGCCTTCGCCAGCGTCGTGAAGGAAAAGGTGACGAAGGACGGCAAGGAAGTCGAGGAAGAGAAGGTCGTTCTCGGCGAATACAGCAAGGAGCTGGTCGACATCGAGATGGCCGCACATGGCGGCACGCTCATCGAGATCCGCAAGGTCGACGGCAAGTGGCAGCCGGTTCTCGACGGCAAGAACAACCGTCGCATCACCGTCAACACCGAGATGCAGATCACCGGCCCGGCCGCCGGTCACGACCGCCTGAAGACGCCGTCCGACCCGACCGGCAAAAAGGTGTTCGGCACGCTCAACAACTGCGCCGGCGGCGTCACCGCGTGGGGCACCTACATGATGGCCGAAGAAAACTTCAACGGCTATTTCGGCGGCGAGATTGCCGAGGACCATCCGGAATACAAGCAGCTGAAGCGGCTGGGCGCACCGGGCGGCCAGTATGAATGGGCGTCCTTCTACGACCGTTTCGACGTCTCCAAAGAGCCGAACGAAGCCAATCGCTTCGGCTGGATCGTCGAGGTCGACGCGCTTGATCCGACGTCGGTGCCGAAGAAGCGCACAGCCCTCGGCCGTTTCAAGCACGAAGGCTGCGAATCGATCGTCAACAAGGACGGCCGCGTCGTGCTCTATTCCGGCGACGACGAGCGCTACGACTATGTCTACAAGTTCGTGACCAAGGGCACTTTCAACCCTGACGATCGCGCCGCCAACATGGACCTCTTCGACGAGGGCACGCTCTATGTCGCCAAGTTCGACGAAGACGGCTCCGTCACCTGGATGCCGCTGACGCACGGCGAAGGCCCGCTGACCGAAGCCAACGGCTTTGCCTCGCAGGCGGACGTGCTGATCAACACCCGTCTTGCCTCCGACGCGCTCGGTGCCACCAAGATGGACCGTCCGGAAGACGTTCAGCCGAACCCGAAGACGGGCAAGGTCTACGTGATGCTGACCAACAACACCAAGCGCAAGGCCGAAGAAGTCGACGCGGCCAACCCGCGCGCCAAGAACGCCTTCGGCCACATCGTCGAGATCACCGAGACCGACGGCGACTTCGCGTCGCTGAAGAGCCGCTGGGACGTTCTTTTGAAGTGCGGCGATCCGAGCGTTGCCGAGGTCGGCGCTTCGTTCTCGACCGCCACCACCAAGAACGGCTGGTTCGGCATGCCCGACAATTGCGCCATCGACACCGATGGCCGCCTCTGGGTATCGACCGACGGCAACAACGAGAAGGACACCGGCCGCACCGACGGTATCTGGGCGATCGACACGGACGGCGCCGCCCGCGGCACGTCGAAGCTCTTCTTCCGCGTGCCGGTCGGCGCCGAAATGTGCGGCCCCTGCTTCAACCCGACCTCGGACACATTCTTCCTCGCCGTCCAGCACCCGGGCGACGCCGGCCTTGCAACTTACGAGACGCCGGCCACCCGCTGGCCGGACTTCCAGGACGACATGCCGGTACGTCCGGCTGTCGTCGCCGTAACGAAGCAGGGCGGCGGCCGCATCGGCTGATCAGGACTGCGATTACAAAGAGGAACGCCGCGCCATTCTGCGCGGCGTTTCTTGCTTCCGACATTGCTTGAGCGACGCAATTCCGGGCAGAAAACCGCTTTGCACTTTTCCTGGAATTGCTCAGCTTGAAGTGACGCAATTCCGGGCGGAAAACCGCTTCGCACTTTTCCTGGAATTGCTTTAACGCCTGAGATTGTCGATCGGGAAGATGGCGCAGGTTTCGGTGCCGTGGGCGAGCAGCTTGCCGTTACGGTCGCGCAGCCAGGCTTCGGAGGTCGCGATGGTGCGGCCACGATGCACGATGCGCCCCTCGCAGAAGACCTCGCCCATATCGGGCAGCAGCGGCCGCACGAGGTTTACCTTGAATTCGACCGTCGTATAGGCCTCCCCAGGTTTGACGGTGGTGAAGACAGCGCAGCCGAGGGCCGAATCCATGATCGTTGCCGTCCATCCGCCATGCACTGTGCCAAGCGGATTGAGGTGTTCCCCGGTCGGCAGCCCCTTGAAGACCACCCGACCCTCCTCGACTTCGCTCAACCCGAACTTCAGCGTCTTCGACATCGGCGGCGCCGACAGCTCGCCGCTCAAAAGATCCTGCATTGCCTTGAGACCGCCATCGCGGGCGACGCGGTCGAGCGACAGCACGCCGACGCCGGATACGGACATGCCGGGATAAAGCTCTTGGTACATCGATAACTCCTGGGAATCAGGCGGCTGAGGATTGCGCTTTCAGCGCCTTCAGCGCCGCATGGACGAAACCGTCGCGGGCGGAAGAAACGTCGAGGTCGCGCGGCTCATAGACATGGCGGTGGAGGAAGAAGGCGGTCAGGCGGAAGGCGGCGGCGAGGCTGTCGTGATCCGCAGCCCTTCGCGCTTCGGCCGAAAGGAAGTCCGGCAACGCCAACATGCGGTCGGCATAACGCTCTCCGGCCTCCCGGCAGACCGCCCTGCCCGATTTCGGCGAGACATAGACGAGTTCGGTACGAGCGCCGGTTGCAACGCATTCGGTGAGATCGAGCCCGAAGCCGAGGTCGTTGAGGACTGCGAGTTCGAAACGGACGAACAATTCGCCGGCGTCGGCGGGATCGGCCAGATGGTCGACGATGACGGCCAGCGCCTCATAGAGATGCGGATGCGGGTCGCGCTCGGGAAGCAGCCTAAGGAGAGCGCCGAGCGCCTGGATACCATAGACCGAGGTTGCCGTTTCCATCAGCCGGGCGGCCCGCAGCTCCACCGGTTCGATCCGGAATTCGCCCATGTGCTCGTCGAGCCGGGCGCGCCAGGTGACCTCCACCGAGTTGCCCGGCTGCAGCACCGGCTGCATCGTGCGCGAACGCCCCGAGCGCACCATGCCGAGATGCCGGCCGTGGGTTTCGCTCATGACCTCGACGATGGCCGAGCTTTCGCCGTGCCGCCGGATCCCGAGAATGATGGCCTGATCGCTCCATTGCATGGCTATGGCATACACCCGCGGTCGAAAGCGGATCAAGCTGTCTTGCGGAAGCAAAACGCCATTGCCGACTGTAGCCTTTCGGCCACACCTAATGGTTGCCTCATTTGCGACATGCTGTCGCCGCCCCGACGCCGTCTTTGACATTAGAACGGAAGGGCGGCAAAAGCCGTGTCTCCCGCCCGAAAATGACAATCAGCAGGATCAGAACTTTATTATGTGTGTGTCCCGGAACAGCGCCGGCCGCCTGGCGCAGCTCTTCGCCCTTCTTCTCGCCACCTCGACGCTCGCAAGCTGCGTCACCACGTCGGGGCCAGCCAAGCCGAAGGGACAGGATCCATACTATGTGGCAATGTACGGCCCGCTGCCGAACGAGAAATTCCCACTGGATGCCATCGACATCAGCAAGGTCGACAAGCGCTATCTGCGCCAGCAGGTCGCCTATCAGACGCATGAGCCGCCGGGCACGATCGTGATCGATACCCAGAACCGCTTCCTCTACCTCGTGCAGGATGGCGGCATGGCGATGCGCTACGGCATCGGCGTCGGCAAGGCCGGCCTCGAATTCGAGGGTGAAGCGCGGATCGCGCGCAAGGCCGAATGGCCGCGCTGGACGCCTACGCAAGAGATGGTGGCGCGCGAGCCGGAACGTTACGGCCCGCTTGCCGGCGGCATGGAGCCGGGCGTGCGCAACCCGCTTGGCCCCCGCGCGCTCTATCTATTCCAGGGCAACCGCGACACGCTGTTCCGCATCCACGGCACGACCGAGGCCTGGTCGATCGGCAAGGCCGTGTCCAGCGGCTGCATCCGTCTCTTCAATCCCGATATCATCGACCTCTACAGCCGCGTGCCGGTCGATTCGCGCGTCGTCGTGCTGCAGGCCGAACCGCCGATGACGGAGCCAGCCGGCGGCATCCCCATGGCGAGCGCCGCCAATGGCGGCCTTCCTCCGATGTATTGAGACGCCAAATGCTCAGCCGGGCGCGCCTCAGTGACGCCCGGCGCATTCAGGCACATGACCGCCCGTCGCTTAAGTCGGCGCCGCACTGCAGACGACCGTCCGGCTAGGCCTGCGGCTCGAGCGCCGGCTTGCCTGAGAGTTCGCTGAGGTAATAGCCGTCGCGCAGGTTGATGCCGTATTCGAGCCAGGCCTTCATACAGGCGAGCATCTGCGACCAGCCCTCGCAGTTGACGTAGGAGCTCTTCTGCCCCTGCGCGTTCTCGCGCCAGCCGGTTTCGGCGATCGTCACCATCGTGGCGCCATCCTCCAGCGGCTGGAAGCGCATCTCCACACGGGTCTGGTAGGCATCCTCGCCCTCGGCGACCATGGCGCCCCAGCAAAAGACGATACGCTCGTTGGGCTCGACCACCTCCACCTGGATCGGCACCTCGCCCCACCAGGTCACGGTTGCGCCGGCCACCAGCGGCCCGCTGATGCCGCCGAGCGTCACGAAGTAGCGGCTGAGCTGGTCCGGATTGACGACCGCATCAAAAACCTGGGCGACAGGGCGGCCGATCCGTCCGTTCACACGAAATTCAAAGGGCATGGCGTATTCCTCCTGTCGGGACCAGCAAGAGTATGTTATATAAACATAACATGTCAACCGATTCGAAAGACGACCTGGTATTCAAGGCGCTCGCCAACGGGCTGCGGCGGCAGATGCTCGACGCCATGCGCCAGGAGCCGCAGACCACCGGCATGCTCTGCGAGCGCTTCAGCAATCTCGACCGCTGTACGGTCATGCAGCACCTGAAAGTCCTTGAGCAGGCCGAGCTCGTACTCGTCCGCCGCGAGGGGCGTGAACGCTGGAACCATCTGAACGCATTGCCGATCCAGGCGATCCATGATCGCTGGATCAGCCAGTATGCCGGCCATGCGATGTCGGTGCTGTCCGCCCTGCAACAGGACCTCGACCGGTAACCAGACCGATGGTTTCGGCTTTCAATCGATCGGCTTTCTTCGTATGAACGGCCGATACGTAAATTGGGGACATCGTCGTGCGCTACCTCATCACCGGCACCGCAGGCTTCATCGGCTTTCACCTCGCCAAGCGGCTGATCGACGAAGGGCATTTCGTTGTCGGCTTCGACGGGATGACCCCCTATTACGACGTGACGCTGAAAGAGAATCGGCACGCGATCCTCGCTCGCTCGAACGGCTTCAAGCCCGTCGTCGGCATGCTTGAGGACAGAGACGCGCTGCGCCGGGCGGCCGAGCTCGCCGAACCCGAAGTCATCATCCACCTCGCCGCCCAGGCGGGTGTGCGCTACAGCCTCGAAAACCCGAAGGCCTATGTGGATTCCAACCTGGTCGGCTCCTGGAACATGCTGGAACTGGCGCGGGAGCTTAACCCTAAGCACCTGATGCTGGCCTCGACCTCCTCGATCTACGGCGCCAACGAAAAAATCCCGTTTGCCGAAACCGACCGTGCCGACGAGCCGATGACGCTCTATGCCGCCACCAAGAAGTCGATGGAGCTGATGGCGCACAGCTATGCCCATCTCTACAAGGTGCCGACCACTGCCTTCCGCTTCTTCACGGTCTACGGCCCCTGGGGGCGGCCCGACATGGCGTTGTTCAAGTTCGTCGATGCCATCCACAAGGGACAGCCGATCGATATCTATGGCGAAGGCCGCATGAGCCGCGACTTCACCTATATCGACGACCTGGTCGAGGGCATTCTCCGGCTTTCCCATCTGGCGCCGGCGGAAGAAAACCGCGTGCCGGAGGAAAAGGCCGAAGACACGCTCTCGCGCCAGGGGCCTTTCCGCGTGGTCAATATCGGCGGCGGGCAGCCGGTCGAACTGATGACCTTCGTCGAAACGGTCGAGAAGGCGGTCGGCAAGCCGGCGGTGCGCAACATGCTGCCGATGCAGCAGGGCGATGTGCCCCGCACCTACGCCTCCCCCGACCTTCTCGAAGCGCTGACCAATTTCAAACCCTCGCTTTCTGTCGAAGAGGGCGTGGCGCGCTTCGCTGCCTGGTACAAGGATTACTACAACGCGAACCGGTGAGCCGCTCACCAGCTACTCCCCACGGATTATTCTGCTGGCGGGACGGCTTGCTTTAAGCGCAATCGAGCATAAATGGGTGTGAACCTGAGCGCATAAGCAATTGCAAAAATACGCAATTGCACGTTCTATGAACTGAGCTCGCTGTGGAACACAACAAGGGAAAGAGCCTATGAAAATCACGATGATCGGCGCCGGCTATGTTGGCCTTGTTTCCGGCGTGTGTTTTGCGGACTTCGGTCACGACGTCGTTTGTCTCGACAAGGATGAGAGCAAGATCGACGCCTTGATGCAGGGGCGCATTCCGA